>ERZ810487.2-NODE-2-length-276413-cov-33.2387_pt1 | contig 276413 bp, 285 predicted proteins | sample MGYA00520492_ERZ810487 | MGnify/ENA primary metagenome ERZ810487 (study PRJEB31588, sample SAMN03399917) | human gut metagenome | study: EMG produced TPA metagenomics assembly of the PRJNA231909 data set (A prospective, longitudinal analysis of the... | reverse complement strand
ATTTAAAAGCCGATGGAATTTACTCTTGCACTGGAATTTACTTTTTCAAGTCAGCCGTTTGTGCATAGTGAGCTACCATTCATGCATAGAGGTATTGAAAAGTATAAAGATTTTGTTATATTCAAGGTATACTACTACATCTTAAGTATTCTGAGAATCTATAATATGGAGTGGAGATGATAAGATGTCGTACTTTAGGAATATTAACAGGATATATAATGTGTACTAGTATGTGTTGCGTTTCAATTTTCATAAAGATAACCTTTAAGAATAATTGAAGATAACCGTTGTTACATGATTGAAAAGGAGTGAAGGAGTATGCATTTTAAAAAATCTGTTTTAAAAAATCATTTATTGTATAGCATTATAACTTTAATGGCTATAGCAATGCTATTTCCTATTACGGCATTTGCACAAGCTTATGTACAAACATGGGATCTTGTTGATTCTGGCAAACATCTAGACTATGACGGAAACAGCACTTACATGAGTTATATTAACACTGGGGCTGCCACATGGAATGCATATAAATCTGGAGTAATCAGAAAAGACAGTGCTTTTGTTGTAGAAGATGTATACGTAAGCGATGTCAATGCTTCGAATGGATGGGCAGGCATGACATATTCTAGTGGTAAAATTGAACTCAATACCTATTATATGAGCGGTTATAGTAATAGTAAAAAACAGAATGTAGCGACACATGAATTGGGACATGCATTAGGGTTGGATCACAGTACTTCAACAGATGTTATGGATGCAGCAATTACGGGACATACTAGTACGCAGGCATTATCTCAAAATGATAAAGATTCATATGATGCCGCATATAATAATTATTAGGGGAGGGAGAACGCTATGAAAAAATCAAGTATCTATGGTATTTTGTCTATTGTTCTTATCGTAGGAATGTTTTTTACAGGATGTGCATCCAAAAATAATGCAAGTCAACTGAATACAAATGTATCTAACTTGCCAATCCACCAGATGCACGCATCTTTTGTATATGATACTGATAACATTCGCGAAGCTGTTGGTATCTGTGATTACGTATTTGTAGCAAAGGTTGTCAGTTGCGATGGAACCGAGTATCGAAATGTTATAACGACTGAAGATGAAAAAGGAAATCCTAAGGAGGTCGGTTCGCCTTACACTAATTATACTATTCAGGTTCTCGAAAATATAAAAGGTGAACTTATTACAGATAAACCTATTCCTATTGTTAAACAAGGCGGAATTTCAGAAAAACAAGATGCTATTTATCTGTTTGAGAATGATTCACTGCCTTCCGAAAATTCCATTTATATCTTTTTGGCATATGCACAAGAGGATGGTTCGTTACTAATTTCTGGTCCAAATTCAAATGTAATGTGTAACGATTCGAATATGTATTCTATTAATTCTGTCTCAGAGGAAAAATCAGTTACAGAATACGATGAGTTTATTACATATAAAGATGCTAATGATAATGAGATTATTCCAGTTGATCGAGAGCGTTATAAATCTATATATGAGACTGACAATAATTAATCATTATTTCTGAAATATATAGATTAAAGATGGGCGTGTGAAAAAACGAGAGTTTTTTCATTCGTCCTTTTGCTTATAGTTATAATAATAGCTATATTACATAAAAAGGGTATAGTTCCCCTTACCCCATAAGAATGATATTATGAAATCTTATGCGGCAGCTGCAACTTTTTTCTGTTTGTTGTGATATTTATAAAGATTGTGTCCGATAGAAACGAGAAATACTTCAAGCAATACAGATTTTATTCCTCTTCGGACAATTCTTTTGTACCACCGGTCGTTTTTCATGATACCAAAGGTACCTTCTGCCTGAATGGATCTGTTCATCCTTAGAAGCGCTCCCTGGATGCTTTCGAGATTTTCTATCACTTCCTGATGCATCGCTGTAAGTTCGCGGTTGATCCGTACAGTACGGTTTTTATCTGTCTTTTTACATTGTTCTGCATATGGACAGCCGGAGCAATCTTCACACTGATACAATTCTTCCTGACGCCCATACTTGTTCCCTTTTACGTTTTTTCGATACTGAAGATAAAAGCTTTTCCCGTTTGGACAACGCATGATTCCGCCTTCCCCAATTGGAAAATTTACTGCTCGAAATGGATCTTCATGATACTTCTTGTCTGTAGTCTCTTTCTTGAACATGGTAAATTTCATATATTTTTCCATTCCATGCTGCTCACAGAAGATGTAATTGTTGTAAGAACCATATCCAGCATCTGCTACTGGGTACTTCGGATAGAAGCCATATGTAGTATAAAACTTGTTCATTAATGGAATAAAACAATCCATATCTGAGCGATACTGATTTACATCAACAACAGCAATATATTCATCTGCAACACCGACCTGTACATTATAAGCTGGAAGCAACTGGTCATTGCCCATGTAGTCTGTCTTGATTCGCATAAAAGTGGCTGAATGGTCTGTTTTCGAGTAACTGTTGCGATTTTCTCCACAGATTTTGATTTTTTCCACGTATTCTTCCAACTTAGCAGCATACTCTTTGAGTTTCTCATAATGACGTTGTTGTGTAGTTTTGCGATGTCCACTGCCATGAACAAACATTGCTTCATTAATCTGCCAGACTTCTGCATACTGTTCAGCAGCTTCCTTCAGATACTCTGGTGCGTACTCACTATTGATACAAAGTTTCATACCTGTACATGAAAGTTCCTCATTGATTTCCTCAAAGAGTGTAGTTATCTTACCAAAGAGACGGTATCTGGATTTTTCGGTTGCTTTTTTCCATACCCAGGAGTATTTATTCGCATTTGCTTCAAACTTGGATCCATCAATGTATAGATGTTGAAGATCTACATGCTCTGTCTCGAAGATTTTTTTGTTTATATCTTGAAATATTTCTTCAATGGAATCAGCAAGTACTTCGTTGATGAAGTAGCCGAAAGTACGGTAAGAAGGTGCTTGATGATCCATAAGATACATGAAGCGGAGATTGACTTTACACTGATCCTCCAGTTCACGCAATGATATATAGCCATTCGCCATAAATCCAAACAAAACTGTTTTCAGCATGCTGACCGGGTCATATCTGAGTCTTCCTGTATAATGTTGAGGAATATTTTTCAGATATTTCTCCAGTTCGATTTCTCCCATAAATCTATCAAAAGTCAGCACTGGATCACAGATGTCCAAATAATCTTGAATTAGCATTGGCAAAACTGCCTGTTTTGGGTTAGAATAGATTATGTTATTAATTTTTTTCACAAATTAATTATAACAGAAAGAAAGACCTTGAGTTCATTATAAACTCTTGGTCTTTCTTTTTTTCGGAACTATTCTTTTTTCACAGCCCCATCTTTTCGGTTTTATACCTATATGTAGAACAGTTCGTGCATGTTGGGCTACCATTCGTGCATAGAGGGATTGAAAAAATTAAATACTCTGTTATATTAAGCACATACCATGGTAAACAAATAAAGTTGTCTGTAATTGTCAGACAATTAAGGAGGGGGGGGGGTGAAAACGATGGACAATAAGCAAGTAAACAAGGCACCCCAGAAAAGTGCCCGTCTCGTACTTCAGGCAGTGACTGCTATTGCTCGAAGTAATGCAAATTCATTGTGCCGTGGTTTGTTGTATGAACCAAAAGTACCAACGCAGTTAAAAAAATAAGATTGGGAGGAATTGACTATGATGTTAAAAAGTTTAAAACAGAAGATTGCAAAAGTAGGTATTGGTTTGTTTTGTGCAGGATGTGTATTTCTTTCTTCAGCAGCATATTCTCAGGCGGCATCTTACACCGCTTATGCACTTAAACTGAATAAGACTAATAACTTTACCTCTATGCATGCAAAAACAACATCCGATGATTACATCACAAATGAGGTAACAGCAATTACCAATACCTCTTACGCAAATTTCTGGGCTGTCAATAACAGCAAGAGTAAAATATCTAATAAGTATAAGCAGGGTGTTGGAACAGGATCTTGTAATTTAATCTTTACCAAGAGCGGTTATAATTCTACTAACACACAGGTCGGTATGGGAATGGAAAATTATCAATCTCAATTATCAACTGCATTTGTAAGTGGAAATGTAGATTTTAGATAACAGAAGGGATGGGCATAAACCTCTTCGTGGGTTTATGCCCTTTTGGTAAAGATTATGAAAAAAATGGTTCTTATAGAAATCAAACATTGTATTGATCGTGCAGAATATAAAGTTGTTTTTATTGCTCTAATGATTTTAAATATTGCTTCGTATATTTTATGTGTAAAAAATGATATAGGAAAAAGTTATCAATTTATTCGTTCAGCAAATGAAAATTTCGTATTACAGGGCACTGAAGCGGCATATATTCCATATATAATGTATCTGTTATTGCCTGTTTATGCAACAATTATTGCATCACTTTCCTTAATAAGAGAAGAAAAAAGCAATAGTTCAATCCTACTTATTCAAAGAATCGGGAAAAAGAAATATTTAGCAGGAAAATTATTTGGCATTCTGATTGTAACCTTTTTGACAATAACAATACCAATGCTCATAAATTTATTATTATGCCACTTGACATATCCAATACATGGATATGACAGTGCTTGGGGAGAACCTGATTACGCTATAGGTTTGGTATCATATAACGCTGACAATTTTCTTGATATGGTGAGATTGCAACATCCAACTTTATATAATCTAATATACATTTTTAATTACGGAATTTTTGGCTCGGGATTAGCTATCTTAGCTTATGCTCTTTCATATTATAACAAAATGAAAGTTCTATATTTCGCAAAGATACCTGGTGCTTTGTTTATATTCTATATTGTTTTTAATTTGATTGTTTCTGTCTTTGGGCTAAATGAATTCTCTATACAAGGTTATATTATGCCTAATGTTCATGGAAATATAATAGGAGAAATTGTTCTGATATTGCTTATTTTTGGATTAAGTATTGGCATTATACAGAGAAAAATAAAAAATTATGAAGTTATATAAGAAAAAAATTTTGAATGTTAATGTTGGAAAATGCTTACTAGTATCACTTATAACATTTGTAATTAGATATTTTTATGCTAATGTGTACTTGGGGTTTCATAATAGTCTGGTTACAATAACAGAAGGAGTACGTTCACAAATATATTTTGGGGGAATACTAATAGATCATTCGTTTGACCTTATATCTTTATCATTTTTTGCGATTTTGTTTATCCTTGAGATTTGTTATCTTACAATGGACTTATTTAATGATGCAAATGATAACATGGTAATTCTACTTCCTCGTTATGGGAAAAAACACATAATTTATAAGGATATATTAATAAAAATGATATTACGTGACTGTATTGTAGTTGTTTCCGATTATTTGTTTTTTCTTTTTGTAGAGCATACCTCTAATGGCTTAGAAGATTTCAAAGTTATTTTTATGCTATTGATAGAGATTTTTCATTTGCAAATGATTAGTTATTTGTTTTCATTTTGGAAAGATTCAATTATAGGATACATCGTTGCATTTATTGTATTTTTTATTCCAGTAATGGTGTGTGGATTTTATTTTTCAATGGGAAATGTTATATGGAAAATTTGGCATTATTCCTTGCTACATATTCCTTTATTTAATTGGCATAACAAGCTTATTATATATTATGTCGAAGAAAATTACGAATGGACTACAAGCAATATAGATTTATTGAATTTTAAGTCAAGCTGTCTCATTTCAGTTATATCATCCGCTGTTTTGGTGTGGATAGGTAAATTTCTTTGCGAAAAAAAACAAATATTGTGAGGTGAATGATATCCATGAATTTATATGTAAAATCTATTTCAAAGTCAATTAAAGGTGAAAAAGTGCTTGATGATATCAGTTATACATTTGAATCTGGTAAAATATATGGAATATATGGTAAAAATGGTTCAGGTAAAACAATGCTACTCAGAGCCATTGCAGGTTTTATAAATACAGACAAAGGATACATAAAATATAATCACAAGGCATTACATAAAGATATGGATGTTTTACCAGATTTAGGAGCTGTTATTGAAAATATTTCTTTTTGGAGTATGTATTCAGGATTTGAAAATTTGAAAATGCTTTCCAATATAAAAGGAATTGTATCAGATGAAGAAATATATGAAATAATGATATACTTTGGTCTTGATCCCAAATCAAAGAAAAAAGTAAATAAATATTCATTAGGAATGCGTCAAAAACTAGCTCTTTGTCAAGCACTGATGGAACATCCAAAAATTTTGCTTTTGGATGAGCCAACTAACGCATTGGATCAGCATAGCATTGATTTATTTCGTGAACGTATATTGGAAGAAAAAAAGAATGATACCATTACTATACTGACAAGCCATAATAAAGAAGATATTGAAATATTAGCGGATGAGAAGATATGCATGGAATTTGGTAAAATTAAGGAGTTGATGTAATGAAGAAATTTGTATTAACTATCTGTGTTGTAATCATTTGTATGGTGACAGCCTTATTCTATGGAAAGACTGGGATAAAAACAACTACAGGGGTTCATGATCCTGATATTGCTTTATCAGAAAATACAGCTATGGAAATTTTCTATACAGGAGGGCAGAAAACTTCTTACTTTAACAATGAAAGTAATTACTCATTGGATGATATGGAAAAAGATTCTTCTTTAATAGCTCGTATAACTGTAACAAATTCTCGTGAAATGAGTTTACGATCAACAAAAACAATGGTAAAAATAGAGGAAATCTATAAGGATAATTCTGCTAATCTTTCAGTAGGTGACTGTATTTACATTATAGAACCTGTATCATTTGTTAGAGGTGAAGAATTTTACACTAACGGATGGCAATATCTGAAGACCGAAGATACTTATTTAATATTTTTAAAAAATCTAGGATGTATTGATGGGTATAAATACACCAAAGAGGAAGAAAATTCATTTATGCCTGTATCGGAAATATATTCAAAGAGAAATCTAACTCATGATGAAAGTTGTGTGGTTTTTGATTCGGCGGAAACTCTCTATTCAAGTATATCTATGTTTGCATTTTTGACCTCAGAAAAAACTATAGTAGATAATTATGAGAAAATATGGAAAAACATTACAAATTCAGGTAAGTATGAATGATTTAATTATTTATGAATGAATCTCTCCTATTCTATTTCCTGTGAGAAGCGTATCAATGTTAGAAATTCATGGAGATACTGAATTAAGCAATATGGAATCATTCAATCTTAAAGAAACTAAAAATGGAGATAATAGAAATTGAATAAAAAGAAATTGGCAAAGAGTGTTGTAGGCATTGCTTTAATTGTAAGTGTAGCTATACTTATCGTTGTATGTGTTGGAAAAATAAAGCACATTCAGAATAAAAAAAATATTATTGGTACATGGAAGAATGCAAATGCAGAGGAAGTGTTTACCTTTCAAGAAAATGGAGGACTTGTTGTAAACAAAGATATGCCCGAATTGGGTATTACCTGTGGCAATGCATTATATAGCATATCTTCCTCAAATATGATTTTTGTGGAACAGAGAGATAATAGCGTGAATTTTGAGATAGAAGTAGATCAAAACGAATTAACAATCTTCTTTATGGGTCATAAATATTGGGAATTAACAAAATAGCAATTGCATATAAAGCGATACTCATGATATCCATAACCATAAAATATAGAGCCGATGAATCACTCGTTATTTCGATTGTGAGTTATCGGCTCTATTTCATTATTTATGGAAGGGCTAAAGAAATATCGTATTTTATAGAAATACTTTTGACAGATTTCTTCTCATTTTTATGTTCTTTTATCAAGTGCTATACCATTCCATATTCATCGCATTCACCCAATCTTGCATTTCTGAATCAAGATACAAACGGGCATATTCTAGTGGATTGTCAATCGCCAGTGCATCCAACATTCGTTGAGAGTTAGGAGTAGTAATCAATCCATCTTCTGCCTTGCCACAGTCAATCCGAAGTATGTAGCCATTGTAATAATTGATGTCTATGATGTTGTGATATTTATTATATTCTGCATGAACGATATTCATATTGCAAAGTCCTTTCTCTTATCTGTTTCAGTTGTAGAAGCATCTTGACCAGTTCCAGCCGATTATGTGATTTATATAATGTTATTAGCTGTTACCGGATTTTGCTTCCCTTGTTTTTGCCCTTATGAGGTGTCGTAACACAAGGGAAAAGGATATAACATAAGGGAAAGTCTAAGGGAAAGCTCACTTGCCAAAACTGTAGTAAAATCAAGGCATTGCGGATTTTATCGTAACACTTTATAATACCAGTTAGGTGTTAAAGAATTGTAGGTATCAAAATTCCTATTTGTCGTTAATTAAGTATGCTTGAAAAATAAAACGGAGCCATTTTTGATGATTCAGGATATTATTATAGTATAAATAAAACCTTTTTGCCAGTTCAGGACAATATAAAAGTGTAAGGGCAAACCCCTTAAATCGATTTAAGAGAGAAAAAGGATCAGGGATGGATAAGCACGAATTTGAGCAGTTTGTCACCGAACATGGAAAAGACATTCTGCGGTTCTGCAGGATGAATGCCGGGAGTACAGAGCGTGGAAACGAACTGTATCAGGACACCATGGTAAAGCTGTTGGAAAAGCAAAAAAAGCTTGATGCGGCGCAGAATATAAAAAGTTATGCCATGCAGACAGCAATCCTGCTGTGGAAAGCCCGGAAGATCCGTCGCAGAAACAGGCATTTTTAAAGCTGCAGATAAAATAAAAAGATCCTTATAAATTCCTTAGAATTCTCCTTTATACTGATTTTACAAATCAAGAGGAGGATGAAACATGGAACAGAATATGATCACAATCAGAAATCTGTCAAAAGAATTTAAAGGACAAAGCGTTCTGAAAAACATTACAATGGAAATCCCCAAAAACTGTGTATACGGACTTTTGGGGGCAAACGGCGCGGGAAAATCCACGCTGTTGAAAACAATCACCGGATTGTTAAACCCTACGTCCGGTGAAATTTATTTTGAGGGGCATAAGTGGACGCGGGCAGATCTGGCGGATATTGGCGCGCTGATCGAGACACCGCCCATTTATGAAAATCTGACGGCGTGGGAGAACATGAAAGTGCGCGCGCTTCTTCTCGGAATTCCGGATGAAAAAATTCAGAAAGTACTTAAAACCGTCGACCTGACGGATACGGGAAAGAAAAAAGCAGGGGCTTTTTCCCTCGGAATGAAGCAGCGGCTTGGCATCGGTCTGGCACTTTTGAATGATCCGAAACTGCTGGTACTTGACGAACCGGTCAACGGGTTAGATCCACTTGGAATTCAGGAGCTGCGCGCACTGATCCGGAGTTTCCCGCAAAAAGGCATTACGGTGATCATTTCAAGCCACATTTTAAGTGAAATCCAGCAGACCGCCGATTACATCGGGATCATTGCAAAGGGAACGGTGGGATTTGAAGGAAAACTGCAGGAACAGCAGGATCTGGAGGCATTGTTTATGAAGGTTGTCGCAAAAGGAGGGAATGAATCATGAAACATTATTTTCAGGCGGAACAGTTAAAATACCGTCATACCTCCGTGGCAGCAATTACGCTCGGTATGCCGGTGTTTACGGCGTTGCTGGCATTCTGGCTGACCTCTTCCTATTTTTCCGTTGATGTGTACAACTGGTGGTACATCGGGCTGTATCCGGGGTTTCTGGGCATTTTGTGCAGCATCATCGGGAAAAAGGACAAACAGAAAAAGAATTACACGATATGGTCACTGCCCTGCGGCATGGAACAGATCTGGGACGCAAAAATCCTTGTCGGAATAAAGATGTCGGCGGTTGCAGTTGCTGGACTTACGCTGTTTTCCATGATGGGGCAGATGCTGCTGGAATCTGTGGGGAATCTGAAGATGAGGCAGGCAATCCCGATTCCGGCACAGATACTGGCAGGAATTGTGTTGTGGCTTACCACACTCTGGGAGATTCCGTTCTGCCTGCTTCTTGCACAGAAAATAAGCACATTTCTGATGCTTGTGATCCATGTTGGAATCTATAGTATTTTGTCTACGTCGGTATCGTTAAAACCGTGGTTTGCGTTGTTTCCGGGAGCGATCACATCGCGGCTGATGTGTGTCGTGATCAAAGTGATGCCAAACGGACTGCCGTTTGAGCCGGGGCAGGTGACCTATTCTCCGGAACTCGGCAGAGTGAGTGGTCTGTTGATTGGAATTCCTGCCGCACTTCTGTGGTTTCTGGTATTCTGGCTGGCAGGCAGAACATGGTTTCGAAAGCAGGTGGCAGAATGACAAAACGTGTGATGGGAAGTGTCCGGGCGGAACTTTTGAAAATGAAGCATACTTTTTTAATTCCGTTTCATGTGGCGATGCCGGTTATCATCGCTGGTTTCATGCTGTTTTATTATCGCGGGACCATAGGAAATCCCATGGGACAGACCATGGCATATTTTGAACTGATCGGTATCGGGCTTCCGTTTGTGGTGAGCATTGTGTGTGCGGGAAATATCGGACTTGAGGAGCAGAATCATTTTCAGGTATTTCTCGGGAACTACAAAGTAAAGGGCAAAGGGTTTGTTGTAAAGGGCGTGGTTCTTTTTGGCATGGGGGTTCTTGCAATTTTCGGGGCAGCAGTTCTTTTTGCTGCCGGGTATCATTTTTTACTGGGAAAAGAGGGGATTGGCATGCGGTATGTGCGGCTGACGGGGACACTGATTTTCGGAAGTGTGCCGTTGTATCTGGAGCATTTGTTCCTGAATCTGATCTTTCCAAAGACCGTATCCCAGTGCGTGGGCGTGGCGCAGTCGGTGGTGTCCGCCCTGTTTCTCACCGGGCTTGGGGAGGGCAGATGGCAGTTTTTTCAGGCTACGTGGAGTGCAAGGGGCATTCGGTATTGCAATGATCCCGTAAACGGGAAACGTGTGTTGTTTTGTCTGTTGCTCCTGTTTCTGATGTGTGTCATAATTGGAGTATGGTTTCATAAATATGAAGGAAGGCAGTGCAATGACTGAGATATTGGCAATTGATGATGACCGGGAAATTTTAGCTGTGATCAAAAAAGCACTTTTGCGGGAAGGGTATCAGGTGACGGCACTTGAAGATCCGCTGCAACTGGAGGAAGACAAACTGGGCAGATACCAGCTCATTCTTTTAGATGTGATGATGCCGGGCATAGACGGGTTTGATCTGTGCCGCAGAATCCGTGAAAAAGTGGATTGTCCGATTCTGTTTCTCACGGCAAAAACCGAAGAGAAAGATGTAATGACCGGGCTTGGCGCGGGTGGGGATGACTATATCACAAAACCGTTCGGGATCGGGGAACTGCGGGCGAGAGTTGCTGCACATATCCGGCGGGAAAACAGGGAAAAAACGCATACGATCTGTATCGGGGAGGTGCGTTTTTCCATGCAGGAGAGAAAAATCTATGTGCAGGAACATGAACTTGTTTTTACAAAGGCGGAATATACGATCTGCGAATTTCTGGCATTAAACCACGGACAGGTATTTTCGAAAGAACGGATTTTAGAGCATGTATTCGGATTTGACGGGGACAGCAACGGTTCCGCAATTACGGAGCATGTAAAAAATATCCGTGCAAAATTCCAGAAATTCGGGATCAACCCGATTGAAACGGTTTGGGGGATCGGCTATCGATGGAAATGAAAAAAAGAAGACAAAAAACACTGACCGGGCTGTTTTTGAAATTTGCGGCGTTATTCTGTCTGGATACGTTCGGAATCGGAATGTTCTGTCTGGTGCTTCTGGTATTAAGTCCCATGACAGGATTTACGCTGCCTGCCAATTATGCGGAGCTGCAACTGACGGACCATACGGAAGAAATTAAGGCTGCGGGGACAGATGTGGAAGCCCTGATTCCGGATGGATGCAGATACGGGATTTACGATGCGGCGGGGCGGTTTAAGACCGGAACTTTTTTGGCAGACGCGCAGAAAAGGGCATGGCAGGGGTATAAAAACGGCAGTAAGTATGCATCCATGGGAAAGTATTACCGCTATATTAAGCAGAACAGCGGCGATATCTGTATTGTAAAATACGATTTGCATATGAGGTATGCGTACGATAAATTAAACGGCATTGTTCCATCTCTGGAGATACTGACACCGGTGCTTGGCGTGGTGCTGTTTTTCCTGCACGCCACATTGTTGTCCGGTCATTTTGCAAAAAAATTAAAACGGGAGCTTAGGCAGCTACGCGAAGTTACGGAAAAAATTGGACAAAATGATCTGGAGTTTGAAACCGGACCATCGCAGATTAAGGAGATTGACGATGTGATGTCCTCACTTTCCGGCATGAAAGAAGCATTAAAAGATTCGCTGACCAGACAGTGGGACGCACAGCAGCAGAAAAAAGAGCAGCTTGCGGCACTGACACACGATATCAAGACACCGCTTACTGTCATCAAAGGAAATGCCGAGCTTTTGGCGGAGACGGATTTGTCTGCGGAAAACCGGGAGTGTACGGATGCTATTTTGGCGAATGTGGGCAGCATGGAGCAGTATTTGGAGCATATGCGGCAACTGCTGTATGGACGTGACCGCGCAGAGGAGACAGAAGTAGTCACCTGTGCGCGTTTGAAAGAGCAGTTCAAAGAAGCAGCCATGCAGATTGCGGCAGCGGAAAAAGTTCCGGTTGATTTTCAGGAGGATTCCCTGTGTGGGAATGTATGTTGCAAGCCAGGACCGGTTGGCAGAGCGTGGAAAAATGTGGTCAGCAATGCGGTGGAACACACAGACCGGGCGCGCGGGATCGTGGTGCGCCTGCAGATGGAAGTGTATGAGGGGCAGGAGTATCTGACTGCAACCGTCCGCGATTTTGGAAAGGGTTTTTCGGAGCAGGATCTCATCTATGCAGATCAGGAATTTTACAGCGGGGATGCCAGCCGGCATGACCGGACGCATCAGGGGCTTGGTCTTGCGATCGCAAAAAAATTCTTAAAAGAGCAGGGCGGCATGCTTTGTTTTTACAACCACGCGGAGTCTGGAGCGGAAGTGGTGTGCCGGATCAAAACGGCTGAGTTGTTTTAAACAATACATCGTCAAATCGGGTAAATGGTAAGTATAAAATTTGAAAGCCAATATTATCATGTATGGAAATGTAAACGGTTACATGGCAAAAATAACAAAATAAATAGGGAAAATGATCTGAAAAAGAGAAAAAACTGTGCAATACAACGAAAACAAAGAGCATGTATTGACATAAATTTTGCATAAGCATATAATGCAATCAATGAAAACGGTTACATAAGGAGGCGTTAACTATCGATAAAAATATCACAATATCAGATATTGCAGAGAGAGCAGGAGTCTCCAAGGCAACGGTATCCAGAGTATTGAACTCTCCGGATATTGTAGAAGAACATACAAGAGAAACTGTAAGCCGGATTATAAAAGAGTTACATTATACACCATCCCAGACGGCAAGAAATCTTTCTATGAAAAGTTCATCAACAATTGGTGTTATCGTACCAGAAATCAGTAATACCTTTTTCGGAGAATTGTTTTCAGGGGTCGAAGATGTAACAAAGAAACATAACTATTCTCTGCTTTATTCTGGAAATGACAATGATAAAGAGGCTGATTATAAAGCTTTGGATATGATGAAAATGCAGCGGGTCAGAGGATTATTATATATTCCTGCAGTGAACTATGCAGCATTAGGCATTCTGGATAAGTTGCAGCGAAAGCTGGATCGGATGAATTGCCCGATTGTATGTATGGATCGAGACGTTGGACTCAAATGCGATATTGTTCATTTTGATGATCAGAGTGCGGTTCGTAAAGCAGTGCTTGCCTTGGCGAATGAGGGGCACAGTAAGATTGCAATTATTATAGGTGAGGAAGAAAATATTCTTTCCATCCAACGTTTTGAAGGCTATCTGGAAGGCCTCAAACAGGCAGGAATCCAGTATGATGAGAAGCTTGTATTAAGAGGTTCCTATACAAGGGTGTCTGGTTATCAGGTAACAAAGAGGATGATTGCACAGGAAGATCAGCCGACGGCTGTGATTACATGCAATAACCTGTTGAGTAAGGGTTATTTGCAGGCGGTATGTGAACATACACACGGAAAAACCGATTTGTATACACATATTGGTCTGGATGAGATTGATATGATGCAATATCTTGGTATTCCTTATAATTGTATCCAGCGTGATGCATATGAATTAGGTCGTTCGGCGGCCGAATTACTGATGAAGAGGATTGAACAGCCGGAGGAAGCATATCAGCACATGATATTGAGTTCTCCGTTAATTCATCAGACGTTCTAGTTTATAAAAGAGTGATTGTGTGTTACTCATAAAATACACAATCACTTACTTATTACAAAAAAATGAAAGCGGTTTCATTAAACGAAAGGAAGGTAAGATATATGAAATTAGCAATGGGATGTGATCCGGCAGCGTATCGGTTCTATCAGAAATTATTAGAGAGAATGAGAGACGAGGGGTACGATATTATTGACATCGGATGTGAGTCCGAACAGGAAGCCGATGGCGGAAAATATGCAGAAATAGCAGAAATTGTTTCAAACAAAGTTGTGAACAGAGAATGCGATTATGGAATTCTTATTTGCGGAACCGGTCAGGGAATGGCAATGGCAGCTAACAAGATTCCAGGAATTCGTGCAGTGCTTTGCTACGATGTATTTCCGGCGGTTCTTAGCAAGAATGATAATAATGGAAATGTTTTGTGTACGGGCGCATGGTTTATGGAGAAGAAAGGAATTGATTTCACAATGGCAATGATTCATGCGTGGCTGTTCTCTGGTTATACAGGGACACATGAAGATGGCATGCAGGCGCTTAGTCGCCTTGATCATAAAAAATACCAGGAGGTGATGTAACATGGATCGTTTTCAGGAGTTGTCAAAGATTGCATTGGATGAGTTATCAGAAGTTTTTGCAAGAATGAGCGATGAAAATGTCAGGGAACTATTGGAGGAAATCAAAAAAGCAGACCGTATTTTCCTGCTGGGTGCAGGAAGAGAAGGGCTTTCGACGAGAGAGTTTGCAATGCGGTTAATGCATTTGGGGAAGGAGTCTCATTGGGTATGGGACGATACAACTCCATCAATGGGCAAAGGTGATTTGTTCATCTGTGCATGCGGAAGCGCAGACGTGGCGCATGAAAATATACTTTGTGACAATGCAAAGAAAACCGGCGCAACGCTTATTCTGATTACGCCATCTGCGAAAGGACATATTCTGGAGATTGCAGATAAGGTGATTCGGATTCCGGCAACGGCTTATAAGGCGGTATATAATTCGGAGGATGAATATGTACCGACGGTTCAGATGATGGGGAATCAGTTTGAACAGGCATTACTTGTATTTTTTGATGTAATTGTAATGATGATTAGTGAAGAAATGGGAATTTCCAAAGAAGAGATGGAATCCCGTCACAGAAATATTGAGTAGATTGTCAAAGGGGGACAAAAATATGGCAAAAAAATTATTGGCAATGGTTTTGGGATTAACAATGATGATTGGTGCTGCGGGATGTTCAGCGGTTGATACAGGATCGGGAAGCGGTAGCACAAAGTCCGATACGCAGGTAAGCGTGAGCGCAGATTTATTAGATGCAACACAGTATAAATCAGATAAAGAGGCAGCAGATTGGACGATCGCAGTTGTTGTAAAAGACGGAACTTCCGATTGGTTTAAGCGTATGCAGGTCGGAGTTGATGAGTTTGGACAGACAAAGACGGTCAATGTTATCCAGAAAGGACCGGCTAATGCAGATGCAGCGTCTCAGGTTCAGTTAGTGGAAGATATGATTAATCAGGGAGTCGATGCGATTTGTATTGTTCCAATCGATCCGGGCGCACTTGAGTCTGTCTTACAGAAGGCAATGGAAAAAGGTATTGTTGTAATCAGCCATGAAGCTTCTGATCTTAAGAATACATTATATGATGTAGAAGCATTTACAGCAGAAGATTTTGGTAACACAATGATGCAGGAACTGGCAAAAGCAATGGGTGAGAAGGGGCAGTATGCGCAGATGGTTGCTTACACGACATCAACAACCCATATGGAGTATTCCAATGCGGAGTATGCATACCAGCAGGCAAATTATCCGGATATGTCATTAATTAATGATACCGTACCATCTGCCGAGTCATCTGAAAAAGTCGATACGGCATACGAGAAGGCTAAGGAATTATTAAAGGCAAATCCGGAACTGGCAGGATTTACGGGTGCTGCCTCCGTCGATATCTTAGGTGAAGCACAGGCAACAGAAGAATTAGGCCTTACAGATAAGGTATCAATTGTAGGTGTTGGTACACCAAATGCTACAAGAGAGTATGTAAAGAATGGAACCATTGATGCAGTATGTCTGTGGGATCCGGCGTCAGCAGGTTATGCGATGTGTGATCTGGCTTATAAGATATTAGCAGGTGAAGAAGTGAAAGAAGGCATTGATCTTGGTCAGGACGGATATGAAAGCGTAACCATTCAGGAAGGTGCAAATCGTTGTGTATTAGGAAATGCTCCGTTAATTTTAAATACGGACAATATTGACGACTATGACTTCTAAATTTTAGAGTCGATTTAAAACTCCTTATAAATCTTGACGGAAATCCGGATATGTGAAGCAGTTAAAATGAGTTTTCGCAGTGGCTCCGATGAAACCGGAAGCATCCGGATTTCCTGTAAATGAATAATGTTTGAAAGAGAGTGAAAACCAATGTCAGAAAATATTTTGTGTGTGAAGAATATCAAGAAATCATTTGGCGGTGTACATGCATTAAAAGGTGTTGATCTGACCATTAAAAAGGGAGAGACACATTGTCTTGCCGGTGAGAACGGATGTGGAAAATCAACAATTATAAAAGTGATTTCCGGGTTTTATAAACCGGATGAAGGAACCATTGAAATCGATGGAAAAGAATATACAAATATGTCTACAGCAGATGCGATTGCAGCAGGCATTCAGGTAATCTATCAGGATTTTTCGATTTTCCCGAATCTCACAGTAATGGAGAATTTGGCATTTAATCAGGTATTAGCTGAAAAGAAGAAATTTGTTAATAAGAAAGAATTCCGAAAGATAGCCGAAGAGGCTGTCAAAAAAATTAATTTCGATGTAGATCTTGACGCAAGAGTGGAGACACTTCCCGTTGCAGATAAACAGTTGATTGCAATTTCAAGAGCACTGCTTCATAATGCAAAGCTCATAATCATGGATGAGCCGACAACCGCACTGACCAAAAGAGAGGTAACGCGTCTGTTCGGAATCATTGAAGAATTAAAAAAAGAAGGCATTACAATTTTATTTGTTTCTCATAAATTGGATGAGGTATTTGAAATCTCTGACAGCATTACCATTCTCAGAAGCGGACAGAATGTATACCATTGCCCGGCGAGTGAGATGACAGAAGAAAAATTTACCTATTATATGACCGGAAGAAATATCGATACTTCTGAAGTAAAAGAGGTAAAAGATTTTTCGAAAGCTGAAAAAGTGCTGGAAGTGAAAGACTTATCCGCAAAGGGATTTGAACATGTAAGCTTTGATCTGCATGCAGGAGAAATTTTAGGAGTTGCAGGACAGCTGGGATCCGGACGTACGGAACTGAGCCTTGCATTGTTTGGAATGTTGAAACCAACGGGAGGCAGTATTTGTATTTCGGGCAAGGAAGTGCAACTGAAAAATGTGGCAGAGGCGCAGAAACATGGCATCGCGCTGGTTCCGGAGGATCGATTGACGGAAGGGTTATTCCTGCCACAGCCTATTTATAAAAATATTGCAGTAACAAGTCTGAAAGAACTGTCCGGCGTGTTGGGAAGCGTGAAGGAATCTGCGCAAAAAGAACTGTCTGAACATTGGGTGAAAGAAATCGGAGTTGCGACGAAGGATCATACGCTTCCGGTTCAGACGCTTTCCGGAGGAAATCAGCAGAAAGTGGTTCTTGCAAGATGGCTGGCAACACATCCTAAGATTCTGATTTTGAACGGTCCGACGGTTGGTGTGGATATTGGCGCAAAGTATGATATCCATAAATTGCTGCGGGAACTGGCAAAACAGGGCATGGCGGTACTGGTTGTATCAGATGATGTGGCAGAGATTACAGCGTTATGTGATCGCGCTCTGATCATGAAAGCAGGAAGTATGACCGGAGAGTTTACAGGTGAAGATCTTACAGATGATAATCTGTATAAGTCTACAATATAGGAGAGGAGTGGAAAGATGAAACTTAAGATGAAAGGCTTATTGAAACAAACAGAGTTTTATGTGTTTTGTATAATTGTTGCATTCGCACTCATCATCCAAGTACGTTCCGGGCTGTTTTTTACAAGCAATAATTTAATGGATCTGGTTCGCTCCATGATCATACCGGGAATTTATGCAATATGTGCGTTACTTAGTTTTGTAAGTACCGGTGCGGATGTATCGTTTCCGTTAATTGCAGCGTTGTCTGCGTATATTGCGGTAACACTGGGAAATCGTTTTTCGCTAGGTGTCATTCCGATTTTTGCGATTGCCATTGTCGTTGGCTGCCTGATTGGCTGCATAAATGGTTTTTTTATAGTGAAATACAAGTTTAACAGTCTGATCGTTACACTTGGTACGTCGTCGATCTGCAGCGGTATTTTATTTGGTACGTTTGAAGCGGGAAGAACGGAACTCCCGGAGAAACTTTATGCATTAAGTAAGATTAATCTGGTTACGGTAACCAATGCAAAGTCCGGTCTTAGTTCTTCACTTCCGTTTACGTTTGTTATTATGATCGTTCTTTATCTGATTGCATATTTTATCCTGAATTATACGATGGCAGGACGAAGTGTGTATGCGGTTGGAGGAGACGAAGTAAGTGCGGAAAGAGCCGGAATCAATGTTGGAAAAGTGAGATTTCTGGTGTTTGTTGTAAATGGCGGTATTGCAGCGATTGCAGGTCTCTGTTATGCAATGATGTCTTATTTTTATCTGCCGAATGAATATGCCGGAGAGGAAATGCTGGTTATCGCAGCAGTTGTTCTTGGCGGAACACGTATGATTGGTGGTATTGGAACACTTAGAGGATGCCTTCTCGGAACCCTGCTTCTTACGATGGTTTCCAATAGTCTGATTCTGCTTGGAATCTCTGTATATTGGGAAAAAGTATTTATTGGAGCAATCATTATTATCGGTACAGCGGTATCCGCGATGCAGGCGATGCGGGCATCCAGGACATCAGCAAAAAAGAAGGGGGCAGCGTAGACATGAATGAAGCAAAGAAAATGAAAAAGGGTATGACTTTACCTTTCGATGAAAATTCAAGAAGATTAATTATTATTCTAGTGGCACTGCTTTTTATTACAGGAATTACAAAGTCCTCACAGTTTTTAAATGTCGGTAATGTTCAGTCAATCGGCAAGCAGCTCACAGAATATGGTCTTATGTCGCTTGGAATGGGTGTCTGTATGCTGAGTGGTGGAATCGATCTGTCAACCGTCTATATCGCAAATCTTTGTGGTATTAGCGCGGGACTGATCATTCAGAGCAATACAAGCGGCGTAGCGGGAATTGTTCTTGCATGTGTTGTTGCACTTATTGTAGGTGCTTTATGCGGTATTTTTAATGGATTTTTGGTCAGCTTCCTTAACATTCCACCGATGCTGGCAACACTTGGAAGCTATGAACTGTATATGGGAATATCAATCGTACTGTCAAAAGGAAGTACTGTTTCCGCAAACGGTCAGTTTAACATTCTTTCAGCGATGACCATTTTCGGGATCCCATTCCCTTTTATTCTGTTTTTGCTTTGTACCATTATTTTGACTCTGATCATGAGTAAAACAAGTTTTGGAAATAAAGTGTATCTGGTAGGAACAAATGCAAAATCTTCAAAATTTGCCGGAATCAATGTAAAGAAGACAACATTATGCTGCTATATGATTTCCGGAATCCTGTCTGCGATTGCAGGACTTGTAAGTTTGTCCAGATTAAATTCCGCAAAGGCTGATTTCGGAACAAGTTATACCATGCAGACGATTCTGGTTGCTGTCTTAGGTGGAATCAATCCTGATGGAGGATTTGGTAACATCCCTGGTATCGCTTTTGCTGTCATTATTCTGCAGACATTGTCCTCTTATTTGAACCAGTTCCCGGCAATCAGCAATTACTACCGGGACATGATCTGGGGAGTAGCATTACTTGCGGTTCTGGTATTTAATATTACGATTTCAAAGAAACGTGCAAAAAAGGCAGCGTCAAAATAGCAAAGGAGGGTACGTGATGCAACACGGAATTTATTATGCATATTGGGAACATGAATGGGATGGCGATTACCACTATTATATTGATAAGGTGGCAAAGCTTGGATATGACATTTTAGAAATTGCCGCAGGTCCGCTTCCGGAATATAGTGATGGGGATCTAAAGGCACTAAAGGAGCATGCAAAGGAGCAGAATATTCGCCTTACGGTGGGATATGGTCCGGCACCGGAAAATAACATCGCAAGCAGTGATCCGCAGGTGCGTAAGCACGCTTTGGCGTTCTATACGGATTTGTTCCAGAGAATGGAAAAAATCGGGGCAACTCTCATTGGTGGGGCGCTCTATTCCTGCTGGCCGATTGATTATTCGAAACCGGTTGACAAGAAGGGGGATTGGGAGCGCGGAATTGAAGGCATGGCAAAACTTGGCAAAATTGCTTCGGAATGTGGTATTGAAGTGCTTGGACTTGAGTGTCTGAACCGTTTTGAAAACCACGTGCTGAATACAGCAGCGGAAGGGGTTTCCTTTGTTAAAAGTGTCAGAGAATTAGAGCCAAAGGCTTCCAATGTAAGCGTTATGCTGGATACCTTTCATATGAATATTGAAGAAGAGAGCATCGGCGCCGCAATCCGTACAGCGGGCAGTTTGCTTGGACATTTTCATACCGGTGAGTGCAACCGTATGGTTCCGGGCAAAGGAAGAACACCTTGGCGGGAAATTGGGGAAGCACTTCGCGATATCCAATATGATAAGACCGTAGTTATGGAACCTTTTGTCATGCCGGGAGGAACGGTAGGACAGAATATTAAAATATGGCGTGATATTGTCCCGGATACCAGTGAGGAAGCGTTGGATCGGGATGCTAAGGCAGCATTGGAATTTGAACGTTATATGCTTGGTTAAGCAGGAGGAAGCGGCATGAAGAAGTATGATGTGATCGCTCTTGGAGAACTATTGATTGATTTTACGGATTATGGCATAAGTGAGCAGACAAATCCTGTCTTTGAAGCAAATCCCGGAGGTGCTCCATGCAATGTGCTTGCCTTGTTGAAAAAGTATGACAGATCGTGTGCTTTCATCGGCAAAATCGGAGAGGACCTGTTCGGAAAAATGCTGACAGATATTCTGGATGAAATCGGAATTGATCACAAGGGACTGATTGTTGATCCGTATTATAATACAACATTAGCGTTTGTGAAAAACTTTGAAAACGGAGACCGTGAATTTTCCTTTTACCGTCATCCGGGAGCTGATATGATGCTGAAAGCATCCGAAGTTGCTTATGATCTGATTCGGCAGGCTGAAATTTTTCATTTTGGTACATTATCCATGACGGATGAAACGGTTAGAGAAGCAACGATTCAGGCAATCGCATTGGCTAAGGAACAGGGATTATTAATTTCTTTTGATCCGAATCTTCGTCCGCCGCTCTGGAAAAGTATGGATGAGGCAAAAGTTCAGATTGCATATGGGTTAGGTCAATGTGATGTTTTGAAAATTTCGGATAATGAAATTGAATTTATGACAGATACGTCAGATTTTGATGAAGGTGTACAGATTTTGATGGATCAATATCCGAATATTCGATTGTTGAATCTGACTGCAGGTGCAGATGGAAGTTATTCCTATTATCAGGGGAAAAAGGTATTTGTACCATCGTATCTGCTGGGAGGGACAGTAGATACAACAGGGGCAGGAGATACTTTTTGTGGCAGTGTATTAAATTATCTTTTGGAGCATGATGTCGATCATCTGACAGAAGAACAATTGATTGAAATGCTCAGAATCTCAAATGCTGCTGCATATCTTGTCACAACAAAAAAGGGTGCGATTCGTTCTATGCCGAATCCGGATGAAGTCGAAAAAATTGTTAAAAGTAAATAGCACACATATTTTTAATCTCTGCATTACTGTGTTTATACAGTTTATGCAGAGTTTTTTTGATGTGTCAAAAGCAGGGGTATATGAACTGTCAATAAAAATTACTGTAAACGACGGAAATCTGATGCAATTTTCGCATTGTAAATAAACGCGCAATATGCTAATATGTAGAAAGTTTCATAAAAAGATCTTTGGTGCCTGCCATATAAAGCCGCTTTGCACGGGCTTGTATGCGCAGGGTAAAAGGGAAACAGGTGCAAATCCTGTACGAACTCGTCACTGTGATTAGGGAGTAACTGCAAGAAGCACATCGCATGAGAAATCTGCTGACGCGGATGCGATGTACGTAGGAAATGCAGCTTAGGCTGCATTTCAAGAAGGAGCACACCGCATGAGAAATCCGCTGGCGCGGATGCGGTGTACGTAGGAAATGCAGCTTAGGCTGCATTTCAGGTGCCACTGATGCAACTGCATTGGGAAGGTGAAGCATGTTATGATGATCTATGAGCCAGGAAACCTGCCAATGATCTGGTACAGAAAGTTTTTACTTTCAGATCACGAGTCATTGATCGTACTGCATGTTACAGAAAACTGTGTGGGACAGCCGTCCGCAGACAGTTCCTTTTTGCATGGGTTGATTGCTCCTTTCGGAATGTTCCGGGCGGGGCTTTTCTTTTGGTACTTTGGGTGGCGTGTGGTCTTATGAGATGAAGGAACCCGCTAACCCAAGCAAAGGAGAGAATTATGAGAAAGAAAACACTTGCATTGTTTCTGACATGTGTACTGGCTGCAGGCATGCTTGCCGGATGTGGAAACAAAGACAGCAAAGACAACAATCAGGTAGAAAATTCGCAGGGCACAGAGTCTGCAAAGGACGATCAGGCAGCTGCAGATGAAGTTGCAAAACTGATCGATGCAATCTATGTGCAGGAGAGAAACGACAATACAGACGAGCAGTGTGCTGCTGCAAAAGAAGCATGGGACAAGCTGACAGATGCACAGAAAGCACTTGTTTCCGGTGAAAATGCAGATCCGGATTATTTCGGCAGAGATACCGGTGATGCTTCCAAGGATGATCCGTTAAATCAGGATAATATCGGAGATAATGAAATCCTTGTCGTAAGCTTTGGTACATCTTTTAATGACAGCCGTGTCGCAGATATCAGTGGTGTGGAAAAAGCCATTCAGGCAGCAAATCCGGACTGGGCAGTCCGCAGGGCATTTACCGCACAGATCATTATCAATCACGTACAGGCAAGAGATGGCGAGAAGATCGACAACGTAGACCAGGCATTACAGAGAGCGGTCGATAACGGGGTAAAGAATCTGGTGATCCAGCCGACACACCTGATGCATGGGGCAGAGTATGATGAACTTGTCGGAGAGCTGGATGCATATAAGGATAAGTTTGAAAAAGTTGTCGTTGCGGAACCGCTGCTTGGCGAAGTTGGTGATGATGCAACAGTGATCAACGATGACAAGAAGGCAGTTGCAGAAGATATTACAGCAGAAGCCGTAAAAACCGCAGGATACGATTCACTGGATGCTGCAAAGAAGGACGGTACTGCATTTGTATTCATGGGACACGGTACTTCCCATTCTGCAAAGATAAGTTACAGCCAGATGTCTACACAGATGGATAAGCTTGGTTATGACAATGTCTTTATCGGAACCGTAGAGGGGGAGCCGGAAGAGACTTCCTGTGAAAATGTAATCAAGGCAGTTAAGGACGCAGGTTACAAGAAAGTTATTCTTCGTCCACTTATGGTTGTTGCCGGAGATCATGCAAACAATGATATGGCAGGAGACGATGACGATTCCTGGAAGAGCCAGTTCACTGCAAGCGGCAATTTCGACAGTGTTGACACACAGATTGCCGGACTTGGTGAGATTGAAGCTGTCCAGAAACTTTATGTAGAGCATACAAAAAAAGCAATTGAGTCACTTGGAAAAGTTTCCAAGTCTGCTTCTTCCAGCGCGGTATCCGCGCTGGAGGACGGCACTTATACCGCAAAGTTTAATACCGACAGTGGGATGTTTCATGTCAATGAAGCAGACAATGGATGTGGAACCCTTACCGTAAAAGACAAAAAGATGACCATTCACATCCGTCTGGTATCCAAGAAAATCGTAAATCTGTTTCTGGGAAGCGCAAAAGATGCAGAAAAAGATGGTGCAGAATTGTTACAGCCAACGACAGATAAAGTAAAATACAGCGATGGAACGACAGAGGAAGTTTACGGATTTGACGTGCCGGTAGAAGAACTTGGAAAAGAGTTTGACCTTGCAATTCTTGGAACCAAGGGAACCTGGTATGATCATAAAGTCAGTGTATCAGATGCACAGAAAAAATAAAAATGTGAGCTGTCTGCCAGACGGCGGCAACTCCGGTACATCGTATTTGAACATGATGTACATGTGTCAGAAGTTACAGGAAAACAGATAGGATGGATCGGAGAAATCATCCGGTCAAAGAGAAAAAGTATGAAAAGTAGGAAATTAACGGTAATTATCGTGTCCCTTTGTATGTGTGTGTCGGTTTTGTCCGGCTGTGGTTCTACGGCGGAAAAAGAACAGGCGCAGCATGCCACGGAAGCGCAGACTGCCGCAGCGGAACCGGACACGTCGCTGGAAGACGGAGAATACACCGTAAATGTAGAACTGGAAGGCGGAAGCGGCAGAGCTTCCGTAGATTCTGAAGCAAAAGTAAAAGTGACGGACGGACAGGCATATGCAACCATAGTCTGGAGCAGTACCTATTACGATTACATGCTGGTCGATGGAAAAAAATATACAAATGAGAACGAGGGCGGGAATTCAACGTTTACATTTCCAATTGCCGGAGTTCCGTGTACGATGGATGTAGTAGGAGACACTACAGCCATGAGCCAGCCGCATGAGATTGATTACACCCTGACATTTTCTTTTGCAAAAGATGTAAGTTTTAAAGATCTGAAACAGACCGGGCAGGTAAAATTGTCCTATGCCGATCAGTTTCAGATCGATGAATATGGAAATTATAAGCTGATTACGATCGTGGACAACGGTCGTTTTTTGCTTATTCCGAAAGGGGTTCCGGTGCCAGCGGATGTACCGGAGGATGTAACCGTTTTACAGCAGCCGTTAAACCATGTGTACCTTGTATCGTCTGCGGTGATGGATCTGATCTGTCAGGCCGGCGGGCTGTCACACGTTGCATACACCGCATTGAAGGAAGACGACTGGTATGTGCAGCAGGCGAAGGATGCCATGGCAGACGGTTCTTTGGTTTATGCCGGAAAATACAGTGCGCCGGACTACGAACAGCTGTTACAGGGCGGCTGTACATTTGCAATCGAAAATACGATGATTACACACAATCCGGAAGTGAAAGAAAAATTAGAGGAACTTGGCATCCGGGTGATGGTCGAGCGTTCCAGTTATGAAAAGCATCCGCTGGGACGGCTGGAATGGATCAAACTGTTCGGTATTCTGTTTGGAAAACAACAGCAGGCAGATGACTATTTTAATAAACAGGTAAAACGTGTGAAACCGATTATGGAAAAAAAGAGTACCGGGAAAAAGGTGGCATTTTTTGCAGTTTCCTCGGACGGGACGATCACTGTGCGCAAGCCAAACGACTATGTCTCTGCGATGATCGGACTTGCAGGCGGTATCTATTCACTCGGAAATTATACGGATGAAGAAAAAAATGCACTTTCCACGATGAAAATGCAGATGGAAGATTTTTATTCTGCGGAGATTGATGCGGATGTGCTGATCTACAACGGAACCATTGAGGGGGAATTGACGTCCATCGATGAGCTGGTAAAGAAAAACAGCCTGTTTGCGGATTTTCAGGCTGTAAAAAGCGGACAGGTGTACACAACGGGAAGCAATTTTTACCAGCAGTCTACCGGAACCTGTGATTTTATCGAGGATCTGAATCAGATCCTGACGGGAGAAGGGGATGGAACATACCGGTTTCTGAAGAAATTGCAGTGAGCCGGAGCGTACGGATGTACAAATAATAACAATTGTCGTAATGCATGAGGAGCAGAACATGAGATCACAAATAAAAGAAAAAAAGAATAATTCCGGGACAGAAACAAACAGAACGCTCCGCTATCTGGTTTCTTTTCTTGTGATCATGGGATTGCTGGTCGTTTTGTTTTTCTGGAATATCGGTGTCGGAAGTGTGGAAATGTCTTTTTTTGATTTTCTGGGCGTGCTGACAAAACACCAGCCGGATTCCACACTGTATCAGATTGTCTGGAAAATTCGCCTGCCCCGTATCATTGCTGCAGTTCTGCTCGGAGGGGCACTTTCCGTATCCGGTTTCCTGCTGCAGAGTTTTTTCCAGAATCCGATTGCAGGACCGTATGTGCTTGGGATTTCCTCCGGAGCCAAACTTGTCGTGGCACTGACCATGATCTTTCTTCTGGAAAAAGGGATTATGGTCAGTTCCCTTGGAATGGTGGTAGCTGCATTTGCCGGTTCACTGCTTGCCATGGGATTTGTCCTTCTGATTTCGTTTCGGGTATCGAATATGTCGCTGCTTGTAGTGTGCGGTATCCTGATTGGTTATATCTGTTCAGCGATTACGGATTTTTGTGTGACGTTTGCGGACGATTCCAATATTGTCAATCTTCACAACTGGTCGATGGGAAGTTTTTCCGGTATGAGCTGGGAGCACATCCGCATCATGGTCATAATTGTTGGAATCACGGTTGTGATTACCTTCGGGCTTGCAAAACCAATCAGTGCTTATCAGATGGGAGAATCTTATGCCAGAAATATGGGCGTAAATGTAAAAGCACTGCGCATTGCACTGATTTTACTGTCAAGTCTGCTGTCGGCATGTGTGACCGCGTTTGCCGGACCGATTTCGTTTGTCGGGATTGCGGTGCCACATCTGATTAAACTGGCAACCCACACGGCAAAACCGATTATTCTAATTCCGGGATGTTTTCTCGGCGGCGCAGTGATTACGCTGTTCTGTGACGGGATTGCGCGAACCGTGTTTGCACCAACGGAGATCAGTATCAGTTCGGTGACTGCGGTATTTTTAGTGCCGGTGGTAATTGCGGCAATGTTGCGAAAGCAGCGGATGTGATGAATCGTGGAAGACAAATAACGTGCAGACAGAAAGCCAAAACGGATAAGGACGCAAAGGTAGGAAGAAAGTTACTATGAGCAGACACAAAAATGCAGATGGAAAATAATTGGAAAGTGATGAAAGAAGAAAACGGAAAACAACATAACGGGCAGAATATGCTAAAAGAGCCAGGGCAGTTTCCTGCGCAAGATATACCAAACGATGACGAGCAGCTTACGATGCGTGATCTGACCGTAGGATACGACCGGATTCCCCTGATTAAAAATATCAATCTGGGTGTCCGGCCAGGGGAAATCCTCACACTGATCGGACCAAACGGCTCCGGAAAATCGACAATTTTAAAGACCATCACCAAACAGCTTAAAACCATTGGCGGCAGTGTTTTTCTGGGAAAAGAATCCATGAGGGAACTGACGGACAGTGAAATTTCCAGACATCTTTCGATGGTCATGACGGAGCGCATCCACACGGAACTGTTAAGCGGCAGGGATGTGGTGGCAACCGGGCGCTACCCGTACACGGGGAGGCTTGGTATCCTCTCACAACAGGACTGGAAAAAGGTGGACGAGGCGATTGCCCTGGTGCATGCCGGGGAAGTGCAGCAGCAGGATTTCCGGAGAATCAGTGATGGGCAGAGGCAGAGACTTATGCTGGCGCGGGCGATCTGCCAGGACACACAGGTTCTGATTCTCGATGAACCGACTTCCTATCTGGATATGGGATTTAAACTGGACATTCTTACAACCATCCGCATGCTGGCACGGAAGAAAAATCTGGCAGTTATCATGTCATTGCACGAACTGGATCTGGCACAGAAAATTTCGGACACCATTGCGTGTGTGAAAGGGGACCGTATTGACCGGGTCGGGACACCAGAGGAAATCTTTTCCGGGAACTACGTGCAGCAGTTGTACGGTGTCAAGTCCCGGCAGTTTGATCCGCAGACCGGGCAGGTTTTTATGGAAAGACCGGAAGGAATTCCGGAGGTATTTGCGATTGGCGGTGGTGGAACAGGGCTTGCGGTTTACAACCGCCTGCAGCGGCAGAATATTCCGTTTGCAGCAGGCATTCTGCAGGAAAATGATGTGGAGTACGCAGCGGCATCTGCACTTGCCGCTTGTGTTTTTTCGGAAAAAGCATTCTTTCCGGTTTCGGAAGAAACCTTTTTGCGGGCAAAACAAATGCTGGGCAGTTGCAAAACCTGTATTTGTGCATTGACAGAATTTGGTCCTTATAATGAGAAAAACCGGCAGCTTTTTGAATATGCAAAAAAACTTGGCAAAGTATGTGCAGAGATATAATTATATAAAATGCCATTTTTGCCTGTGTGAAATCTTGGAGTGCGAACTGTATTTAGCTATATAATTTTGGGGCATATAAAAGTATATCACCTTCATTTCATGCTATTGCAGAACCTAGATGGGACATATGTAAAAAAGCAGGGGAGAAAGTCCCGCGAATCTAAAGAAGAGGGACATATAGAAAAAAGCAGAGGAAAAAGTCCCGCGAGTCCAAGGAAGAGGGACATATAAAGAAAAAGCAGAGGAAAAAGTCCCGTAAGTCTAAAGAAGAGGGACATATAGCGAAAAAGCAGGAGAAAAAGTCCCGTGTGTCCAAGAAAGAGGGACATAGCTCCGGAAAAATCTTCTATATATCCCAGACACCAGAAGTTATGGGACATAATTGCTCACAAAATCTACATATGTCCCAAGAAGCAAAAGCCGTGGGACATAATCCCACAAAAAACCTGTATATGTCCTGCCCCCTCTTGATTCCTGCAAAAATGTGAGGTATAAAACAGAGGAAGGAGTTCATCCTTCCAAATAATTCAAAACAGAGCACGAAAAGGAGTGAATTAATATGGCAAGAAAAGATTTTGGAGCAAAACCATACACCTATCCACAGCCGGTATTTATTCTCGCAACATACAATGAGGACGGCACGGCGAATGCAATGAACGCAGCATGGGGCGGAATCAGTGAAGGAAACGAGATTTCTTTCTGCATCAGTGCCGGACATAAGACAACAAAGAATTTCCAGAGAACCGGGGCATTTACAGTAAGCATGGCAGATGCAAAGCATGTGGCAGCCTGTGATTATGTGGGAATCGAATCTGCAAACAATGTGGCAGGAAAACTGGAAAAAGCAGGTTTTACCGTGAAAAAAAGTGCAAATGTAGACGCTCCGATCATCAATGAACTGGCAGTCTGCGCAGAGTGCAAAGTAAAAAGTTATGATCCGGAAAGCTGCAGACTGGTAGCGGAGATTGTCAATGTCAGTGTGGATGAAGCTGCAATGACCGACGGAAAAGTAGATGTGGCAAAAGTACAGCCGATCACATTTGATCCGTTCAACAATGAGTATTATGTGCTGGGCGAAAAAGTGGGAAATGCTTTTTCAGATGGGAAAAATCTAAAATAATTCTAAACAAAATCTAAAAAAAACAGGACGTATCCTTGACGTTTTTTAAAAATCGAGGTATAGTACGCTACGCTTTGTGATATCGTTGCACCACAAAGCCAGCGTACTTTTTTATTAAAAAAACGAGGGGGAATCAGACGATGACTTTTTACCAGGAACTACAACTGAGTTCAGTTGGCTCAAAACAGCTGATCAAAAACACAACAGACAAAAAAGAAAAACGCAAACATATCCTGATCTATAATTTTAAAGTCTATCTTGTTATGGTATTCTGCGTCGCTGTGGTTACACTGTTCAGTAAAATATTCGGTGCAGATAACAGTGTACCGGGAGTGGTTGTGCTGCTGGCAGTACTTGTGCTCCGGCAGGCAGATTTCGGGGTGCGTACCAGTCATGGGCTGCTCTGTATTGCGGGAATTTTTGGGATTTTAATCGCAGGACCGAGAATTACCAATATGATGCATCCGGTTCCGGCATTTTTTGTGAATGTGGCATGTATTCTGATTCTCATGATTTTCGGATGCCACAATGTGATCATGTCAAACCAGTCCACGTTTGTCCTTGGATATCTGCTTTTGCAGGGGTATGATGTGAGTGGACATGCCTATGTGCTGCGTGTGATCAGTCTGCTGATTGGTATGGGAATCTGTATGGCTGTATTTTATAAGAATCAGAAAAACCGTCCATACCGCCGGACGTTCCTGGATCTGTTCCGGGAATTTGATGTGCGTTCCGCGCGGAACTGGTGGTATATTAAGCTGACACTGATTGTTTCTTCGGCACTGCTGATCGTGTCACTGCTCGGATGGCCGCGTGCGATGTGGGCAGGAATTGCATGTATGTCAGTATGTCTTCCGTTTCACAAGGACAGTGTGGAGCGTGCAAAACGCAGGGGACCGTTTAATATTGTGGGGTGCATGATTTTTCTTGTTTTGTATCATGTGTTACCGGAATCCATGTATCCGTATATCGGGATGATCGGTGGAATTGGTGTGGGTTATTCTGCGGGATATGCATGGCAGACCGTATTTAATACGTTTGGCGCACTGTCGATCGCATCGGGGTTATTCGGTGCAGGTACGGCAGTGGCGCTGCGAATTATATTCAATGTGATGGGATCTGTATATACCGTCGTATGTGACAGATTTTTGGATTTCCTCAGAAAAAGAACGGAAATCCACCGGGTGGGTGAGATGGCATAAAATCAGTAGATCACCCGGTTCCGCCCACTCTCTTTGCCGAGATAAAGCTTGCGGTCGGCTTCCTGGATGACAGATTCCATGGTATGATTTCTGCCAAATTCTTCGACTCCGAATGTCATGGTTACATGAATCAGTTCCCGTTCGTATAATACAGGAGTGTGCCGGATATCATCCAGAAGGTCAGACATCAAAAGCTGAACCTCCTCCATATCCATGCCGGGAAATACAAACAGGAATTCTTCTCCGCCCCAGCGGCAGACTTCTCCTTTTTCGCCTATTACCGTGCAAAACAACCTGGAAAGTGTGCGGAGAACTTCATCCCCGGCATCATGTCCGTAAGTATCATTGACATGTTTGAAAAAGTCGATATCCCCCATGGCAATGCTCATGTGCGGTAAAGTAACAAATGATAATTTGATAGACAGCAGCCACTATTTCCGAAACACAGACCAATACGAAAAGCTGATGTGGGGATTTTCCTATATCAGCTTTTGTCTTTCTAAGCATTTTTGGGAAAGTGATGTATTTGTATCTTTCCTATTGACAGCCAGCCTTTGAAGTGATATATTTATCTCGTCAAGCGACAAATACATCTCATTGGAGGACACCATTATGAAAAAAAGAACGAAACTCACAATTTGCCTGGGCGTGATATGCGCTCTGCTGGTAGCAATATCTTCATGGTACACGATAGCATTTAACAATTCAAGGTTTATTGTGCCTATGGATTTATCTGAATATGTTTTCAGAGTGCAAGACCTGCCTATGATTATTTCCGGCGTACTTCTTACCTTGTATATTGTGAATATTGTTGTGTTGTTTTTGGAATCTATTAAAACAAACAGGCGTAGGGAATTAACCTTGCAATCCACCAGAACAATAAATCCCAAACTGGGTTTTTTAGGTTTATTAGGATTTGCCGGATTTTTGGGATTTTGGACTTACAGCGTTGACAAGACAATTTTTCCTTTTGTGTTTTTCCTGTTTTTCGGCTTTTTCGGATTTTTTTATGAGGGAAAAATGTCAAATACTCTTATAGATGAACGATACAAAGAAAACAAAATGAAAGCGCAAAGTGTAGCGAACAAAACTTCTCTGTCCATTATTTTTCTTGCAATACTCATTTTGGGACAGGGAAGGCTCATGGATAACCTTGAATATACCTTAATTGCTCTTGTTATTGTTATAGCTCTCTCCATAGCACTTGAAATATTCCTTAGCGAATATCTGCTATATCATTATGATAACGATGAACAGTTTGATGAAAGCGAGGAATAAGCGTGCCGGATTTTGAATGTAGATTAAAAAAGTACAGGCTATTAAAGGATTTGACACAAGAGCAGTTAGCGGCACAGGTAGGCGTGCGGCGAGAAACAATTATGCGGCTGGAAAAGGCACAATACAATCCCTCACTTAAACTGGCGATTGATATTTCAAGAGTTGTTGAAGCACCGATTGAAGAAATATTCGTTTTCAAGTGATTTGTGCGGAATTATGCTTATTTTATAGGCAGTTGCGCTAATGTTAATCTGCATTGCTTGCCGCATAGCAGCTATCATGCTATTTTTGATTTACCAAGACAAAGGAGTGGAACGCATCATGTTTCTATGAAATCTAAAAACTCTCAGAAAACAGAAAGGCTTTTCACAGGAAGAATTAGCAACCAGACTCCATGTAGTCAGACAGACTATCTCCAAATGGGAGAAAAATTTGTCCGTTCCCGACGCTGATACTCTTATTCGTCTGGCTGAAATATTAGAGGTATCTGTCAGTGAATTGCTGGGTACGAAAATTGAAAATGAAAATGTCGCCAGTGATGTTGCCGAACAACTATCCAGAATAAACGAGCAACTGGCAATCAAGAACCGCCGCTCACGTCGTATCTGGAAAATTGTTGCCATTATATTAGCAGTAATCGTTCTTGTGAATATTTTTATTGCTGTCTTTTTCAGCGTTCCAGACCTCAACAGCAATACCCAGAATAACCCGCCAGCAATAAGCGATGAAACGATAAGCATAGATGAATGAAGTCGCTAAAAATAGCAAACCCAGCCGAGCCAGTCAACGGCAAGTAAATGGGCTACGCCCACCGTTGACAGCCCCGTCTGTCCTTGCTGGTGGGTAATCAAGGGGCGACAGCAAAAGTGCTGCCGCCCTTTCCCATAATCGAAGAAAGGGGGATTTTCCATGACTGAATACGAAGCCTATCAAGAACATATCCGCTATACCCATGATACCTACTGCCGGATTGTTATTCGCCATGCGTCCTTTGACGCTGCCCGTATGCTGGCGGCGAGGTGGAGACGGGAAATCTCTCTTGAATATTTGACCGAAGAAAAGTTTGTCCCACTAAGCACCACAGACGAGTATTTTCAAGTGCCGGACTATGGCGAAACTTATCTGTTTTCTGTCCGGGGGCAGACGATATTTTTAGATAGCTGTTCCCTTGCGGCGGCTCTTGCCGGGCTGCCGGAACAGACACAAGAGGAAATCTTTTTATATTACTTCCAGCACTTGACACAGAAAGAAATCGGAGAACAAAGCGGCTGGACACGCAGCACAATCGGGCGGCATATTCAGCTTGCCTTGAAGCGGCTGAAAGAGGAAATGGAGGTGTTGTCCCATGAGTAACCGACTTCTCCCCTATGACACTATCATAAAGGCACATGAGGGCGACCCCATAGCGATACAAGCCGTCCTTGACCGATACGCTGGATATATCCGCTACTTCTCCAACATGAACGGTTATTATAACTCTGATATGGAGGACTACATCAGAACAAAGCTGATTGAAAGCCTGTTCAAGTTTCGGCTTGACCGATAACATAAAAACTGAATATCCCGCCGCCCCGCAGCGGCACATGAAGCAGTAAATCCGAAAAAGATTTGCTGCTTTTTTTGCGCCCATTTTTGGCAAATTTCCAAATGTTCCGTATTAGACAGTGAAGCCAAAAAAGATTGCCGTTTTTTTCAGACGGCGAGCAAAACACAGTTTCCAAAACGCCTTATTGTCGGGAAAGACCACGCCGCAGGAAAAGTTCTTGCCGGAAAGTCCGTCATTTTTGCTTTTTGCGGTGTTGTAGGGAGTAAGGGGAGAACGCCGCCCGCAGCCTTTTATAAAAAAGCTGGTTATAGATTTCCCGAAAAAGTGGCAGTAGCAAGTGAACGGCAGTCCGGCAGTTTCTTAGAGCAAGATTCTACCGCAGTACCAAAATTCGCTTATCGCTCATTTTGCCCCTGCGGGAATCTTGTTGGGGAGTGCCTTCCCCAAACCCTGCCATGCGGCTTACGCCGCTTAAAAATCCCTCAAAATATTTTTTCGGATTTTTCAAAACAGTTCCGCTTCACACCCTGTTTTTCTCCTATTAGTGAGAGGACACCACGCACAGCCGAAAGGAGGTTTTTACCATGCGAAAACGATATAACACGCCGCACCGCAGCCGGGTAGTCAAGACACGCATGACCGAGGAAGAATACGCCGAGTTTGCCCAGCGGCTTTCTGCTTACAACATGAGCCAAGCCGAGTTTATCCGGCAAGCCATAACCGGGGCAGCCATACGCCCCATCATAACCGTTTCCCCCGTCAACGACGAGCTGCTTGCCGCTGTCGGGAAGCTGACCGCCGAATACGGCAGGATCGGCGGCAATTTAAACCAGATAGCCCGGACGCTAAATGAGTGGCACAGCCCCTACCCGCAGCTTGCCGGGGAAGTACGGGCGGCGGTTTCCGACCTTGCTGCCCTAAAGTTTGAAGTCTTGCAGAAAGTGGGTGACGCTGTTGGCAACATTCAAACATATCAGCTCTAAAAATGCGGACTATGGCGCAGCGGAAGCCTACCTCACATTTGAGCATGACGAGTTTACCATGAAGCCCACCTTTGATGAAAACGGGCGGCTGATACCGAGGGAGGATTACCGCATTTCTTCCCTCAACTGCGGGGGCGAGGATTTCGCTGTTGCCTGTATGCGGGCTAATCTCCGCTATGAGAAAAACCAAAAACGGGAAGATGTGAAAAGCCACCACTATATCATCAGCTTTGACCCACGGGACGGGACAGACAACGGCTTGACCACAGACCGGGCGCAGGAACTGGGGGAACAGTTCTGCAAGGCACATTTCCCCGGACACCAAGCCCTAATCTGCACCCACCCGGACGGGCATAACCACAGCGGGAATATCCATGTGCATATCGTCATCAACTCCCTGCGGATTTACGAAGTCCCGCTTCTGCCCTACATGGACAGACCAGCCGACACAAGGGAGGGCTGCAAGCACCGCTGTACCAATGCCGCTATGGAATATTTCAAGAGTGAAGTCATGGAGATGTGCCACCGGGAGGGGCTTTACCAAATCGACCTCTTGAACGGCAGCAAGGAACGGATAACCGAACGGGAATACTGGGCGGCAAAGAAAGGGCAGCTTGCCCTTGATAAAGAGAACGCCGCCAGAGAAGCCGCAGGACAGCCGACCAAGCCCACCAAGTTTGAAACGGACAAGGCGAAGCTGCGCCGGACGATACGGCAGGCACTTTCCCAAGCTACCAGCTTTGACGAGTTTTCTTCCCTTTTGCTGCAGGAGGGTGTGACCGTCAAGGAGAGCCGGGGGCGGATTTCCTACCTCACGCCGGACAGGACGAAGCCTATCACAGCCCGGAAGCTGGGGGACGATTTTGACAAGGCTGCTGTCCTTGCCCTGCTTACGCAGAACGCCCACAGAGCCGCCGAACAGACCAAAGCCATACCGGAATACCCACACACCCAAAAGGGACGCTTGCAGGAGGAAAAAGCCGCAAAAACCACCCCGGCAGACAACATCTTGCAGCGCATGGTTGACCGGGAAGCCAAGCGAGCCGAGGGTAAGGGCGTGGGTTATGACCGCTGGGCGGCAAAGCACAACCTAAAGCAGATGGCGGCTACCGTTACTGCCTACCAGCAGTACGGCTTTTCTTCCCCGGAGGAACTGGACGAAGCCTGTTCTGCCGCCTATGCCGCCATGCAGGAAAGCCTTGCAGAGCTGAAGCAGGTGGAAAAGACGCTGAACGGGAAAAAGGAGCTGCAACGACAGGTGCTTGCCTATTCCAAGACCCGCCCTGTCCGGGACGGGCTGAAACAGCAGAAAAACGCCAAAGCAAAAGCAGCCTACCGTCAGAAGTACGAAAGCGACTTTATCATAGCAGACGCAGCCGCCCGCTATTTCAGGGAGAACGGCATTTCCAAGCTGCCGAGCTATAAAGCCCTGCAAGCAGAGATTGAAACCCTTATCCAAGAGAAAAACAGCGGCTACAACGATTACCGGGCAAAACGGGAGGAATACCGCCGCTTACAGACCGTCAAGGGCAATATCGACCAGATTTTACGCCGGGAACGCAAGCCTGTGAAAAGGCAGGAACAGGAGCGATAAAAACCGCCCCAAAATGTACCCGAACCCATACAGAACAAGGGGGCTGCCCCGCACCCTATCCGCAATACCAAAGGATTTTTTAACGGGCTTACAGGGCAGAAAAACCCCGAAAATGATACCGAGATGATACAGAATTACCGCCGATACCGCCACACCAGCGGAAACGGCAGAAAGGAGCGCACCCATGCCAAGAATGAGCAAGAAACGGCGGCTGGAATGGTCTTTTTTCCTGCGGCAAGTAAAAGTCGGGAATACCACCTGCGACCGTATCACATACAACGACCTCTGCCGGGGCTGTACCCATAGCTGCAAGCAGAGCTTCCGGGCGGTTATCATACTCTGCCCCCACTACTACTCCAAACGCCGGAAAAAGGAGGACAGGGACAATGGCAGATAACCGCAAGTATTACTACCTCAAGCTGAAAGAGAACTTTTTTGACAGCGACTCCATTGTGCTGCTGGAAGATATGAAAGACGGGATTTTATACTCCAATATCCTCTTGAAGCTGTACTTAAAATCGCTGAAAAACGGCGGGAAATTGCAGCTTGACGAGCATATCCCCTACACAGCGCAGATGATAGCGACACTGACCCGCCACCAGATAGGGACGGTTGAGAGGGCTTTAGAGATTTTCCGGCAGTTGGGGCTTGTGGAGCAGCTTGACAGCGGGGCTTTTTATATGACCGATATTGAGCTGATGATAGGACAGTCCTCTACCGAAGCCGAGCGAAAACGGGCTGCAAGGCTGGAAAACAAGGCACTTTTACCGCCCCGGACAAAAGGCGGACATTTGTCCGACATTCGTCCACCAGAGAAAGAGATAGAGTTAGAGAAAGAGATAGAGATAGAAAAAGAGAGAGAGGGAGAAACGGGACACCCCGCCCCCGCTGCTTATGGCAGATACAACAATGTGATACTGACCGATACAGAGCTTTCCGGGTTGAAAACAGAGCTGCCCGACAAGTGGGAGTATTATATTGACCGGCTTTCCTGCCATATCGCTTCCACCGGGAAGCAGTACCACAGCCATGCAGCCACCATTTACAAGTGGGCGCAGGAGGACGCTGCCAAAGGCAAGGCTGCCCCGAAACAGGGCATACCCGATTATTCATGCAAGGAGGGCGAGAGCTTATGAAAAACGAGATTGAAGCTATGATTACGGACATTACAACCACTACCGCCGAAGCGGAGGACTACACAGGCGAGGACGGGCTTTTATACTGCGGCAAGTGCCATACGCCCAAAGAAGCCTACTTTCCAAAAGAAACCGCCCAATGGTTAGGGCATGACCGACACCCGGCAGAGTGCGACTGCCAGCGGGCAGCCCGTGAAAAACGGGAAGCCGCCGAAAGCAGACAGAAGCACCTTGAAACAGTGGAGGACTTGAAACGCCGGGGCTTTACTGACCCTGCTATGCGGAACTGGACATTTGAGCATGACAACGGCAGAAACCCACAGACCGAAACCGCCCGCTTTTATGTGGAGAGCTGGGAAACCATGCAGGCTGAAAATATCGGCTACCTGTTTTGGGGAGGCGTGGGGACGGGAAAAAGCTACCTTGCCGCCTGTATCGCCAATGCCCTTATGGAGCAGGAAGTCCCGGTGTGCATGACAAACTTTGCAACGATACTGGGTGACCTTGCCGCCAGCTTTGAGGGCAGGAATGAGTATAATTCCCGCCTTTGCAGCTACCCCCTGCTGATACTTGATGATTTCGGTATGGAGCGAGGGACAGAATACGGGCTGGAACAGGTTTATAGCGTGATTGACAGCCGTTACCGAAGCGGCAAGCCGCTGATCGCCACGACCAACCTCACGCTGGAGGAATTGCAGCACCCGCAGGACACGCCCCACGCCCGTATCTATGACAGGCTGACTTCCATGTGCGCCCCCGTCCGCTTCACGGGTAGCAACTTCCGAAAGGAAACCGCACAGGAAAAGCTGGAACGCTTAAAGCAACTGATGAAGCAGCGAAAGGAGAGCCTATGACAGAAACCAAACAGACAAGCACCACCAAAACAGACCGCCGCCCGGACTGTGTGACGGAAATCCGCATGGGCAACTCCGTCCTTACCGTTTCCGGCTTCTTCAAGCAGGGCGCAACCGACACCGCAGCCGACAAGATGATGAAAGTGCTGGAAGCGGAAGCTGCTACACAAAAAACGGCGATTTGACCGACCATAAAGAAGCAGATTTGACGCTTTTGCCGCTATACAGACAGCCGCCCCATGTGGTACAATCGAGGTACGGAATAGTGGGGCTGGCTGTCGGAAACGGAGGATTTTATGTTAAGACAGACCAACCAACAACCAATTACCGCCCTTTACCCAAGACTTTCCCATGAGGACGAGCTGCAAGGCGAGAGCAATTCCATTTCCAATCAGAAGCGTATCCTTGAAACCTATGCAAAGCAGAACGGCTTTTCCAATCTGCGCTGGTACACGGACGACGGTTATTCTGGTGCGAACTTTCAAAGACCCGGTTTTCAAGCCATGCTTGCGGACATTGAAGCCGGAAAAGTCGGGACAGTTATCGTAAAGGATATGTCGAGGTTAGGGCGAAACTACCTGCAAGTGGGAATGTACACGGAAATGATTTTCCCACAGAAAGGTGTCCGCTTCATCGCTATCAATGACGGAGTGGACAGCGCACAGGGCGACAATGATTTTGCCCCGCTGCGGAATATCTTTAACGAATGGCTGGTGAGAGATACGAGCAAGAAAATCAAAGCAGTGAAACGCTCAAAAGGCATGAGTGGCAAGCCTATCACAAGCAAGCCTGTGTATGGCTACCTCATGGACGAGGACGAAAATTTCATCATTGACGAGGAAGCTGCACCCGTAGTCAAGCAGATATACAATTTCTGCCTTGCCGGGAATGGTCCGACCAAGATAGCCCGTATGCTCACAGAGCAGCAAATCCCCACGCCGGGGACGCTGGAATACCGCAGGACGGGCAGCACCCGCCGCTACCACCCCGGCTATGAGTGCAAGTGGGCGACCAATACCGTTGTGCATATCCTTGAAAACCGGGAATACACAGGCTGTCTGGTAAATTTCAAGACAGAAAAACTTTCTTACAAAGTCAAGCACAGTGTAGAAAATCCCCCGGAAAAGCAAGTGATTTTCGAGAACCACCACGAGCCTATCATAGACACCCAAACATGGGAACGGGTGCAGGAGCTTCGCAAACAGCGCAAACGCCCAAACCGCTATGATGAAGTGGGTTTGTTCTCCGGCATACTGTTCTGTGCGGACTGCGGCAGCGTGATGTATCAGCAGCGATACCAGACGGACAAGCGCAAGCAGGACTGTTATATCTGCGGCAACTACAAGAAACGCACCCATGACTGTACGGCGCACTTTATCCGCACCGACCTCTTGACCGCTGGTGTACTCTCCAATCTGCGGAAAGTGACCAGCTATGCGGCAAAGCATGAAGCCCGGTTTATGAAACTCTTGATTGAGCAGAACGAGGACGGGGGCAAACGCAGGAACGCCGCCAAGAAAAAGGAACTGGAAGCCTCCGAGAAACGCATAGCCGAGTTATCCGCTATCTTCAAGCGGCTGTATGAGGACAGCGTGACCGGGCGCATATCAGACGAGCGTTTCACAGAGCTGTCGGCAGACTATGAAGCAGAGCAACGGGAGCTGAAAGAAAGAGCCGCCGCTATCCAAGCGGAGCTTTCCAAAGCACAGGAAGCCACCGTGAACGCAGAAAAGTTTATGAATGTTGTCCGGCGGCATACCAGCTTTGAAGAACTTACCCCTACTCTGCTGCGGGAGTTTGTAGAGAGAATTGTTGTGCATGAGTGCAGCTATGACGAGAACAAGACCCGCAGACAGGACATTGAGATTTATTATTCTTTTGTTGGCAAGGTGGACTTGCCCGAATAACCGCCCGACCTATCCGACACAATGCGCAAGTGCCGGATAGGAACGGCAAAATTTTTTACACTTCTATTGCTTCTTTATCACACATCAATAAACAGTCAGGGTCTGTAATTTATGCTGAGTGTATCTGGAAATACATGTTTCCAGACGCTTATACATCTGCCAACGGTTGAAAAGCCCGGTCAGGGGATCTGTGGATGCGATGTGTTCCAGTTCCAGATTGTAACGTATAAGCTTGTGTTCCATCTGCTGGGAATTCTGGGTGAAAATAATCATAACCGTGATCAGTTCTGCAAAAATAAACAAAGTGTCTATGGTCTGTATGCAGATACTGGCATCTGTGGAAAGCTGGATGACCGGCAGATGATACCGTGTATAGGAATACAAAAGCAGGCGGTAAGCACATGTGCAGATTCCAACAAAGATTTTAGTGCGTATGCGGTGGAAACTGACTGCAAAATTTAATACGAGAAGTACAAACAGGAAGTGCTGTACACCGCAGTCCCACCCAAATCTCTGTATAAATACAGTAATCCACAATAACGTCAGTAATTGTGAAAAAATGGAAGCAAAATGTGTATGGTTTAGATAGGTAATCCGGAAAGCAAATACATATAAAATGCCACAGATGAGCGTCAGCAGGGAGGAAGGAACATCCCGAAGAAAGCAGCAGACACAAAAAAGGACAAGAAAATAAACGCTGAGAATCAGTGCGTACAGACGCAGGGTCACAGCAGTGGTTTTTGTCTCATTTGGATTTTGTACATCCTGAACTATAAACGCCCCTATTTTTTTATGAATCATATGTAATCCCCCAATAAACATATGCCGTTCCAAAACATCTATAAGAATTATATCACAGTATAAGAAAAAGAAAAGCGCATTTTTCACATACTATCCATACTTGAATTCATGGAAATTACATTGTATAATCAGTAAGGTTGAGGAATAAAATAACAAAGAACATATAGGAGGAATCTATTATGGTTACTTGGGACAACTTGGATACCCTTGCTTCTTTTCAGAACCTTTCAAAAACAGGTCGCATAGATCTGAAAAAAGTTATGTCTGGTGAGAACGGGGCAGAGCGTGTGAAAAATTACAGTATTCCAATGGCAGAGGGATTGGTGTACAACTATGCTGCAAAGCAGGTGGATGATGATGTACTGGAAGCTTTGGTTAAGCTTGCAGAAGAAGCACAGCTTTCCGAAAAATTTGAGGAGCTTTACAATGGTGCAGTGATTAACACCGGAGAGAACCGTCTGGTTCTTCATCAGCTGACCCGTGGACAGCTTGGAAAAGCCGTTGTAGCAGATGGTGTGGATAAGCGTAAATTCTATGTTGAGCAGCAGCAGAGAATTGCAGATTTTGCAAACAAAGTACACGCAGGTGAGATCACAAACGCTGCTGGTGAAAAATTCACAACAGTTGTCCAGATTGGTATCGGTGGAAGTGACCTGGGTCCCCGCGCTATGTATTTAGCACTTGAGAATTGGGCAAAGAAAAACAACACATTCAGGATGGAAGCAAAATTCATCAGCAATGTAGATCCGGATGATGCAGCAGCGGTATTGAATTCTGTTGATGTTGCCCATTCCATTTTCGTACTTGTTTCCAAATCGGGTACAACACTTGAGACACTCACAAATGAGTCATTTGTTAAGGATGCATTAAAGAAAGCGGGACTGGATGCTTCTAAGCATATGATCGCAGTTACCAGTGAGACTTCCCCTCTGGCAAAGAGTGATGATTATCTGGCAGCATTCTTTATGGATGATTACATCGGAGGACGTTATTCTTCTACATCAGCCGTTGGTGGAGCTGTATTATCACTGGCATTCGGGCCGGATGTATTTGCACAGTTCCTGGATGGCGCCGCAGCAGAGGATCAGCTTTCCGCAGAAAAAGATGTATTAAAGAACCCTGAAATGCTGGATGCATTGATTGGTGTATATGAGCGCAACGTACTGGGATATCCGAGCACCGCAGTGCTTCCGTATTCACAGGCACTCAATCGTTTCCCGGCACATTTACAGCAGGTAGATATGGAGTCCAACGGTAAATCGGTAAACCGTTTCGGTGAGCCTGTCAATTATCCGACTGGCCCGGTCATCTTTGGTGAGCCTGGAACAAACGGACAGCATTCCTTCTATCAGTTACTGCATCAGGGAACCGATATTGTACCACTGCAGTTTGTTGGATTTAAGAATAATCAGCTTGACACAGACGTTGTCATTCAGGACAGCACAAGCCAGCAGAAGCTCTGCGCAAACGTAGCAGCACAGATCGTTGCTTTTGCATGCGGCAAGGAAGATGAAAACCGCAACAAGAATTTCGAGGGTGGACGCCCATCTTCTATTATTATCGGAGATCAGGTAAATCCGAAGACACTCGGTGCATTACTGGCACACTTTGAGAACAAGATCATGTTCCAGGGATTCTTATGGAATGTCAACAGCTTCGATCAGGAAGGTGTTCAGCTTGGTAAAGTTCTTGCAAAGCGCGTTCTTGCACATGAGACAGACGGAGCACTTAAAGTATTCAGTGATCTGTTAAATATCTAATCGGATTTTTGTCTGAAGCAGGTCAAAGATATAAGACATATATAAATAAGAAAAAGGAGTATGGAAAACAACGGTGTTTTTCATACTCTTTTTTTTGTTCTTGAAAAAATATGGGATGATTGACAGGAAAGAAGCCATTAGAGTATCATAGGCTTAGCAATGGATCAGGGAGTAGAAAAACGTGACAACATTTGAAATGCTGCAGGAACTGCTTGCGCAAAATGAATTTGAACTTTTATTGCCGGAGGACCATACAGCAAATACAACAGAGCAGGATATCCGGTTGGTTTATCAAATGAATGATACCGTGGAGAGTTTTCTTGTTTTTCGGGAAGCAATCTTCACAGGCACATACAAAAAGGATTATGAAGGAAAACTGGATGCCTCTTATGACCGGGATCAGAACCGGTATGTGCTTGGGGTGCGGCAGGGAGACAGTGTTATTACCCTGTTTTATCAGAAGCTGGAGCTGGAAGTAAATCTATATAACTACGGAGAGATTGCACATTTCTGGGTTCCGCGGCATGAAAATCTGCGTCAGCTGGAATTTCGGATTGCAGTGCTGTGGGACAAGTATACCTATTTGGGGGAAAATTACTGCAGTGAGGGGGAAAAGCACCTGGTTCATCTGGCGGATGTCCCGGCACTTAATTTCTGTTCTTACTGTGCTGCACCGGAACCGTATATGGTGCCACATGAGATGCCGAAAGAGTCTTTCCTGCAGGGACTGGATGTGATGGAGCAGCTGGCGAAGCAGGCGAAAGACTGGCTGCTGGTTGGCTGGATTCACTTTTATCGCAGACATCCATCAACGATTGTAACCAGATGGGTGGCACACGTCCTGCACCATAGCATTCATTTTGGCTTTGTGAAAACACTTACGGAAACGATCAAAAAGGAGACGGCCATCTATCCGCGACGCCTGTTCGGAAAAAGCGGAGAGGAACGGCTGGCACTGTGTCTGAAAAAAGCAAACGCACGGAAGGAAGAACTGGAAAAGACGGGCGCATATGTAGAAATTGTGCGGCAGGAGCCATTTACAATTGCAAAAGATCAGCTGGATTTAAAGGTGTATCTGCTGGTCAGCCGCCAGGGGATGGTAAACCAGAAGATTCAGGTGGAGGAAATAGAGTTGTAATATGGCGGTATTTTTGTGGCTTATTGTTATCTTTGCCAAAGGTATATCCACGACCAAAGCAGGTTAGGCCGAAACTTACCACTGCTATAAAGTCGACAATACTCATGGCTTAGCCCTCCTTTCCAGCGGATTTCTATGTAATCAGAGAGTAACAATAACGAATAAAAAGACAATCAGGTTAGAATTTGATTGAAAGACTTTTTCTAAAATGATAGTATAGATACATGGGAAACTAGAGAGCCGGGCGGCTTACCCTCTTTTTCGGAGGGGCTAACCCTCCAGACGAAAGAAAGGAGGGCGTTGCCAATGTATGTTACATATTCTGATTTGATTCAGATAGGGATATTCATTTGCGCCCTTGTTGGATTGTGTTACACGATTTTCAAGGGAAAACGAAAATAGCCGCCATTACTCGCAATAATGACGGCTGTTGTTAAAACAGATTTTTAATTATTGGGGTAAGCCGCTTCTCTAGCTTTCCCTTTTTCTATACATAGAATAACATATCTTTTGAATCTCTGCAAGGAAAAGTGTGAATCGATTCATAATTTGTTACTGTTCACTCAGCACCTGAACACCATGCTGTTCAGGTACACATTTTCCCCCTTTTTGTGAAATGAGTTGACTTCATCACACAGGTGTAATATATTGAAGAAAACGTATGATTTTCAGAGAGATTACAGAAAATAAAAAAGAGTAGAAAGACAAGATGAAATTATCAGAACAGATCAAAAAACAGGATGCAAAAGCATTTACACATAGTGGAAAATTTCATGCGGATGATGTATTTTCATCCGCATTATTGTTGTATCTGAATCCACAGATTACAATCACAAGGGGAAATCAGGTGCCGGAAGGATATGACGGGATTGTATTTGATATTGGCAGAGGGCAGTATGACCATCACCAGAGAGACAGTCGTGTGCGTGAAAATGGAGTACCGTATGCCGCCTTTGGTCTGCTCTGGGAAGAACTCGGAGGAGAAATCCTAGGCGGGACATTAGCGCAGCGGTTTGATGAAGAATTTGTGCAGCCGCTGGATAACAATGATAATACCGGGGAAAAGAATGAGCTTGCATCATTGATTGGCAATTTTAATCCGGTATGGGATGCCCAAAACCAGAAGATATATGACAAAAGTAAGCTGACCGCTGGGCAGAAGGAGTGTGGACTGACCGGGGAATTCCTGCATGCTGTCCGGATAGCAGGGCTGATCCTCGAAAATAAGTTCGCACGTTATCGTGCAGACGCGCGCGCGGACGAGAAAATCGATCAGGTACTTGCCATGCAGGAGACACAGGGTGGGGATGCGCGTATTCTGGTGCTGCCGGAATTTGTTCCGTGTCAGAAGAGGCTGAAGGAGACGGATACAGCGTTTGTTATTTTCCCGTCAAATCGTGGCGGATATTGTATCCAGCCACAGAAGAAACCGGATTCCATGAATTACAAATGCAGTTTTCCAAAGCAATGGCTGGGGCTTGAAAATGAAGAACTGCAAGCGGCTACCGGGCTTGCCAGCGCAGGATTCTGTCACAAGGGCGGATTTCTTATGACGGTTGGAGACGAGGCGGATGCCATCAGGGCATGTGAGATCAGTCTGGAAGAATATGAGCAAAAGCCGGTGATTGTGTGTCTGTGGGATGCCGGAGAGGCACAGGAGACAAAAAATTGCGAGAGAGAAGAAACAGAGCAATTGCTCAGGCAGATTCCGGATATGACCGATGCACAGATCTGTCACATGACACTTCCGCTTCTTCCGGATCTGGAAGAACAGGGCGTGTATGCGGAAGTTGCAATGGAAAAAGAAGATTGGAAAACGTATATCAAAGATTTTGTAAAACAAATACTCGAGTATAAACCGGAAGCGGTTTATGTTACGGCAGATCTGTTTGCAGCCTATCCGGTGGTGCATGCACTCCGCAAAAAACACATGCCGGTACTGATGCGCGCAAAGAAGGAAGGAAAGACCCGCATCGTGCGGCTTCCTTCGGGATCGTAGACCAGAAAGAGAGGAAGAACAATGGACGAGTCAGGAAACCACAAACAGGCAGAACAGAGGGAGAGAATCCGGTGGATCGTATCGATTTTGATTCCCCTTTTGTGTGCACTTCTGTCATTTTGTGTGATTGCAAAATACACCTCATCTCCAACTATGAAGATAAATGCACACGCGATTCAGTCACTGGATGACAAAAAGACAACTGCATTGGAACTGACGGCAGCGGCAACAGCTGCTTCTGCCGCAATTACGCTTATTCCGGGAGATGCCGGTACTCCGATTGCGGATAAACTGGCCGATCTGAGTTCGTATTTTCTGATTGTGGTCTGTGCAATATATCTTGAAAAATATCTGGTTACCATTACGGGGCTGGCAGCATTTAAACTGTTGATTCCGATCGGATGTATTTTGTTGTCGCTTTGTTTTGGATTCAAAAAAGATCTGGGCAGGACCATTGCCTGTAAGCTGGTTTTGTTTGGGCTGGCTGTTTATCTGGTAGTTCCGGTAAGTGTCAGGGTTGCGGATCTGATGGATGCGACATATGGAGCTTCCATGGAAAATACCATTGCATCAGCAAAACAGGCAACGGATGAGATCAAAGGCGAGGCGGATACACAGAGTCAGGAGAGCAGCAGTTCCGATGACGGTGGGAAAAGTAGTTTCTGGTCGGGACTAGTGGACAAAGTTGAGAATACCGTGACCGGAGCAAAAGTAAATCTGGAAAATACACTGAACCGGTTTATAGAAGCGATTGCGGTAATGCTGGTGACTTCCTGTGTAATACCGATTCTTGTTCTGTTGTTTTTTGTCTGGCTTGTGAAACTGGTACTTGGGGTAAATATTACGTTGCCACAGATCGGAAAAAAGAAGAAAGAGGGAAAAAGAATATGAAATTACTGATGAAACAGCGTGTTTTTTCATGGACGGATACCTATGATGTCTATGATGAGGCGGGAAATAAAAAGTATTTTGTAAAAGCAGAATTGTTTCGGCTGGGGCACCAGATCCATGTATTTGATGTTTCCGGAAATGAAATCGGTATGATCAAGCAGCGTCTTTTTACGCTTCTTCCTTCGTTTGATATTGTGATCGGTGGACGTGAATTTGGAAATATTCAAAAGGAATTTACGTTTTTCAAACCGCGTTATGAAATTGATTATAACGGATGGCGTTGTGAGGGAGATTTCCTCGCCTGGGACTATGATGTGTATGCGGGCTGCAGTTCAGTCGTGCATATTTCAAAGGAACTGTTCCACTGGGGAGATACCTATACGATTAATATTTTAAATCCCGAAGATGAGATTCCGGCATTGATGCTTGTCATTGCCATTGATGCAGCGAATTGTACACAGGGAAAGTAAAAAAGTTGGAATAACGAATCGGTCGTTATTCCAACTTTTTCATTTCTTTCATTTATTTGCAGGCTTTCGGAAGTGAAAATTTAGTTGCCTTGTTGAAGTTTTTGTATGTAACAGATGTCTTAATCTTGGAGTAGGACATATCGGAATCCGCTACAAGAGAACTAAGATACTCGTTCATGAAGTCTTTCATGTCGATCGTCTGTTTTACCGGATAATAGGTCTTCTTATCAATCCAGAGAGAGATGGTAATCGGAGAAAGAGAACTGTAATCAGAAGATGTTCCCTGTGTGTTATCTCCGTTAAGTCCAAGTTGTGCAAGAAGACCGGCAATATCTTCGCCCTTCAGCTGTGCCTGAATCTGTACGGTTGATTTTCCGTTGACGGTTACGCTGTTTTTGACAATTTTTAAATCCGAATACATATCTGTGGTCTGTACAGAACTGAGCATATCGGAGTAGTCAGACAAATCCAGTGTTGATTTTTCATAGGTTTTGTTATCCGTAGAGGTGTACTGCAACAGTTTGTTGCCTTTTTGTTTTGTGTAGGAGATTACTTTTATTTTTGTGTCCTTACCGTTGGAAGGGATTGTCATCGTCATAACGGTTTTGGTTTTCAGCGGACTGGCAAAAGCAATCGTTGTTGACGTGGTTTTGGTGGATGTGGTTTTTCCCTGAACCGACATGTCCATATCCATGTTCATTTTCATCTCATAGGATTTCAATTTTTCTGTGGCTTTCGCCATTTTGTTGATGTACTGCTTGGCAGAAAGGGTTGCTGCCGCTACAGGAGTAGTGCCGGCAAAAGCGCATACTGCCATAACTGCGGTAAGCACAGCTGCCAGAAATTGTTTCTTTAACTTTTTCATAAAATAAAACCTCCATATTTTTTATTGATATGGAGGTATCGTATCATCTAAAGATGTTTTTCGTCAATAAGACCTTTTTCCTACATTTGCTTTATTTGGAATCCATTCGTGTCACAATCATGTGAATGATATATGGAACAAGAATCACCGGAATGGCAAGGTAAGCCAGAAAACTGTAAGCTTTCTGGATCAGTGTCAGAAGCCCGAACTGTGCGATGCCAAAATCAATCAGACAGCAGATCAGTGCGATGATAATCTCACGGGAGGAGATGCGTTTTCTGGTGTTTATGTCCGGAGTTTCTGCTTTTGGTGTCCCATCGGATACATCATTTTTGCCGGACAGGATCCGTTTTTTAAGTCCGTCGGATACACGTTTCACCATGGCGGCAACCATATTTACGGCGGTGGATACGGCACCGAGGATAATCAGAATGGAAATTAACGGTGTCATAAATCCTTTTCCAATACCGTTTTGCACCATAAGCAGTGTCGGTACGCTGGTACCTGCCATATCCGGGCTTGTGGAAACGGTCATAATTCCAAGACAGACCATCGTCATCATCAGCGCGTTGATGATAAAGCCAAGCCCCATGCTTTTGACTGCATCGCCCGGTTTTTTGAATACTTTGGCGTGCTGGACAAATACCGCAATGTTTGCCAGCTGGAACGTTCCGTAAAGGAATGCGGAGTAAAGTGCCTTCCCGAATGGTTGTGTGGATGTTGTCATCTGCTGTGCGGTTGCGCGGATGGCAGACCATCCGTGGATGATATTCGGAATGTATACAATCAGAAGTCCGGCAATGATGCAGATGGAAAGCACGGAGGCTACCCGGCGCACCAGATCGGTGCCGAAAATGGCAACGATAAAGATGAAAATGCCGATGATCAGTGTACACAGCAGATACGGAAGTCCTGTCAGTGTACTTAATGTTGCACCGCCGGTTGCAAAGGCAACCGCGGGAGCGACACACATGACGCAGATATAGAGCACTTCAAACAGGTTGGAAAAAACAGGGGCGAATTTTCCGTAAAATGCATTGTTGTACGAGCGGTAATCGTACACTTCGTGTTTCCTGGCAAAGCGCATGCCGTAGGCAAAAAAGATACCGTTATAGAGCATGGCAAGTGCAGGCATGATCAGACACCAGATGCCGAACCGTACATAGTAACTGTAAATCTGGGCACCGGAGGCAAATCCGCCGCCGAAATGCGTGGTGAACCAGACAAAGGCAACACCAAAAATGATGGAATAGGTACCAGTGCCGGCAGAAGATTTTTTATTCATTTATCAGTCTGCCTCCCTCCCGTTCTTTCAGCTGATTCATTGCAAGGGCCAGCATTTCTTTTGTTACTTTATATGGGTAATGTCTGATATCGGACATTTCCGGGATGCGGTCCATACTTTCCTCCCACTGTTCTTCCGTAATCTCAATCTGTTCCAGAGAGGTCGGAAGCTGCAGCTGTTGGTTTAAGGTATAAATTTTTTCAAATTCTTCGTACTGCTGGTCGACAAGCAGTGCAAACAGAACACCGAATCCCACGACTTCTCCGTGCAGATGTTTTTCTTCAATGACCGGATAACTGGTCAGCGCATAAAAAATTGCATGCGCCAGCCCGCTGTTATAATCCGGGGTGAAATCTTTCGTCAGGAAAATGGAGGCAATTCCGGTTGTCACGACGATGGCAAGGACAACCTGCTCCACATCGTAGGTACATAATCCTTTTTTATGATCCTCGAGTGCTTTGGCACCGTATTCCAGAAGCGGATTGCGGCACATGACACTTAATGCCACACCAAGGGAGGTGAAATGTTCCAGCTGTTCCCCACGGGAAGAGATGGTTGCCTCATAGTATTTGGCATAGGTATCGCCAATGCCCGCCCACATATACTGTGCAGGGGCTTTGGCAATGATTTCCGTGTCGATAAATGCGTGCATGGCAGGCCGTACAAAAAAGTTTGGTTTTAAGAATGTGCCGTCCTCGTTGTACATGATGGATACCGAAGTACAGGCTGCACAGTTGGAGGCGATGGTCGGGAACGTAAAGACCGGCTTATCGTCAGTGATACACAGACATTTTACGGTGTCTAGTGCTTTTCCACCGCCCACACCAAAGACCATATCGGCTTTGTGATAGACGGGAAGCTGTCGCAGTTTTTCCACGGTTTCGTAGGTACAGTCACTGCCGTACCGTTCGACACCGATGATTTCTAAGTTTGTTTTTGCTACATAAGTGCGGATCTTTTCTTCCGCTGCTTTAAGTGCGCGTCTGCCACCGATCAGAAGCACGGTTTTTCCGTAGGATTCACAGACAGGACCGATTTTATCGTAGATGTGATCGCCGATGGAATAGCTTGGCAGATGCACTTCGTAATTTTCTAATTTCATAGGTTCTCCTTTATTTTCAATATATACACAGTTTATACCAATTGCCTGTTACTGTTCAATAGACACTTTCAAAGTTTTGCTTCGTTCTGAAATGAAAATGTAAAATACACTTGACATACAATGTAAAGTGCACTATACTTCGTGGCGTAAAGCAAACTTGACAAAAATTTCCGTGAGGAGGGGAAACATGAAAACAAGAATTCAGGATCTGCGCAAGGAGCGGGGAGTGACCCAGAGTGAGCTTGCAGATGCTGTGGATGTGACCAGACAGACGATCATATCCCTGGAGGGAGGCAGATACAAAGCTTCTTTAGTGCTGGCGCATAAACTTGCACAGTTTTTTCACGTAACCATTGAGGAATTATTTATATTTGATCAGGAGGATGAAAACATATGAAGGGATTTTGTTTATTTTCAGGAAGTAAAGTGACAAACAATGAGGAATTCCGCAAGCAGCTGCAGGCGAAAAATAAATGCCTGCTGGGATTGATTCTGCTTGGCATAATCAGTGCGGCAGCCGCTTATTATATGGAATTTTCAGGAAAGATGAGAGTAGACGATTATATGCTGGGTGTATATTGTGGGATCGGTGTGGGGCTTATATGTTCTGGAATTGTTTTTTTGATCCGCAATAAGCGTCTGATGGAAGACGAAGAGAAATTAAAGGAAGCAAGACTGCAGGTAACGGACGAGAGAAATATTGAGATTGGGTCGCGTGCGTTAAGGATGGCAGCGTTTGTGCTTCTGATTGTAATGTATTTTGCCTTTCTTTTTGGAGGACTGTATGATCCGATGATCAGTAAGCTGATGTCGTGTATGATCTGTCTGTTTCTTATTGTCTATGCAATTGCATGGAGAGTACTGAACAAGCGTATGTAGAAATGAGGATATATGAAAACAGAACGAAAGAAAATCCGTCCGGATTATTATGATAAATTCAGCTGCATTGCCGGCCAGTGTCCGATTACCTGCTGTCAGGAGTGGAAGATTGCGGTGGATGCGGATACGAACCGCAGATGGAAGAAAGTCCTTCCGCTGGATACGATGCCGAGATGCGCTAAAAGCCAGTCGTTGGATCAGGTATCTGGAGATTCAAAAAATTGTGGGAAAAATCTCAGTACTTATACTTGTATGAAAGATGGAATCCGGGTTATCCGGCTGGACGAGGAGCATCGATGTCCATTTCTTGCCAAAGACAAACTGTGCCGTCTGGTTTTGGCGTATGGGGATTCGATTCTCTCGGAAACCTGCACGACATTTCCACGGGAAGTGCACCGGTTTGCAGATCATGAAGAAGATACATTGATGCCGGGGTGTCCGGCGGTGATTGATCTGTGGCGGCATAAAGAGATTACGTTTCCATCGGTCGTGCACAGCAATGCAGGCATTTCAAGTGAAAACACGTGGACAAATGTGTCGGAACATACCATGTGTGTGGAAAAAGACGAAAATAAAATGGCGTTTCTGATCCGGGAACATATTCTGGCGTTACTGGGGGATCATACGGTTTCTATCGAGGAGGCTCTGCTGGAAAGTTTTTATATTCTGCTGGAATTGTATAAAAATCAGTCCGTCACACCGGAACTGGTGGAAGAATATTTTTCTCCGGAGACACTGCAGCAACTGCGCACCGCAATCACACAGGCAAAGAGCACAATCTCTTCGCTGGAAACCTGGGAAGAATGCAATGAACTTCTGCAGGATCTGGCGGTCAATTACCGGAAAGAGGGACTGTATGAGAAGTTTTTGACACCAGTGATTACACAGGCAGAATATTATTCCCAAATTTTCGGAAGGCAGGGAATCCATGTGGGAGAAGATATGGATGCCACTAAGGGGAAAAATGAGGCAGGACAGCTTTGGGATCGGTGGAGACAGTTCCAGAATGCATTTGCATCGTATGAACTGTTGCTTCGTAATTTCCTCAGAAACGAAGTGTTTTCGGATCTGATTTTGCCAGAGAATTTTGAGACGGAACCGGAAGAGGCAGATAATCTGGAGCACATGGTGCTGCAGATGCAGTGGATTGCGATTGCGTATGCGGCAATCCGGCAGAGTCTGTTTTTGAAATGGTGTCTGGATGCAGATGGGATACCAGCAGAGGAGGCACTCGATTATGAGACGGTGCGGGAGTATATGGTGGTGATTTCTCGTATGACCGGGTATGAGGATGAGGATATCCGCGAGTATCTGGAGAATAGTTTTGCGGAACTTATATGGGATTGGGGATATTTTGCATTGATCATTTAAATTGCTGTTTAACAGCGGGGTCTGGGGCCTTTTGTTTTTCAGAGGGACGGATTTGTGGGGGAGTTGGTTTTGGTATAAGGTTTCTCGATATGACGGAAGAAGGGGGACATTCTCTTTCTCCAGAAAAATTTACAAGTTAGCTCTGGCGTTGGTTTCAGGTACGTGGAGTAAAGTTTTTCAGTTTACGCAATTCACTATGGGTTGTGAGTGCCAGAGCAAGTTGCAAATTTGTTCTTCCGAAAGAAATGTCCCCCTTCTTCCTGTGGATTGGAAAACTATAAGTAAAAGAATGATGCCCGCAAATCCTGTCTGTGGAACAAACATAAAGGCACCAGAACTTGCAGTTAAGGGGACGCCTCAAAAGGAGCTACGAATCCCATGAACTGGAATAAACATAAAAATACCCTGTTAAATCACTTGATGATAAGGCCAGGTATCTATAGATGAAAAATTAAAGTTTTAGGTGACGGTTTTCCGAAATTTTAAGGTTTAAAATCAGGAAATGTCACCTATATAGTAAAAATTGCCTTTCCAGATACCGTTTTTTTAGAAAAAGTGGTATCTGGAGAAGCAATTTTTGATCTATAGAGACTTTCCGGTATCTGAATGTTAAATTTTCAGCGTATAGGTACCGCAATGGTATCTTTTACGTGAATGTTATTGGCATAGATACCACGATGGCATTTTTCCTATGAATTTTAATTATATAGAACCCATCCTTTATTTATAAGTTTATAATGCCCGATCATATAAAGGCTTCAATAGAACTATTGTTTCACAAAATACCGGCAATGAAATTTCCACTTATTTGCATGTTAAGCTTCCCAAACATTTATCACTTTACCGTAAACGCTCATTGCACGCATTTCCTTCCGAGAGCGCCTTTAACTGCAAGTTCTGGTGCCCTTATATTTGTTCTACAGACAGGATTTGCGGAAATATGTTTCTCAATTATATTATCTCCAGCCAACAGGAAGAAGGGGGACATTTCTTTCGGAAGAACAAATTTGCAACTGCGCCGTAGTTCCATCACATAACGCTAATGGCATAAAAGTAAAATATTTGTCAAACTTACCTGAAATCAATATCGGCGCTAACTTGCAAATTTTTCTGTAGAAAGAGAATGTCCCCCTTCTTCCGTCGCATCGAAAAAACTTATATTTAAAACAATCCCCGCAAATCCGTCCCTTCTACCAAATCCCAAAGGCTCCAGACCACGCAGTTAAACAGCAATTTAAAGGAAAACGAACAGATGAAAAAATTATGCAGATATAGTATAATAGACAATAATAAACCAAAAGAAAAACTTGCCAGACTGGGGGAAACATGGAACCACAAAAGCAGAATGACGGTGTGCGCTATAAGCTGGCGAATGCCATGAAAGAATGTATGCGCACGGCACCGGTAGAAAAAATAACCGTAAAAGAAATTGTAGAAACCTGTGGATTGACGCGTCAGACATTTTATCGGAATTTTCAGGATAAATATGATCTGATCAACTGGTATTTTGATAAGATTTTGCTGGAATCATTTGAGCACATGGGAGAAGGAAGAACCGTCTACGAGAGCCTTGTCAACAAATTTGAATACATTCAGATGGAGCAGCTGTTTTTTCGGGCGGCATTCAAAAATGATCAGCAGAATTGCCTGAGAGATCATGATTTTGAACTGATTCAGGAGTTTTACACAAAGCAGATCGAAAGCCGGACAGGAAGAAAGATTTCCACCGAATTGCAGTTTGAACTGGAAATGTATTGCCTTGGTTCGGTTTATATGACGGTGCAGTGGGTGCTCGGGTATCGGAAATGTACGCCAGAAGAGCTGGCACATGCGCTGACCGAATCCATGCCTGTGCGGCTGAGGGAAGTATTTCAAAAACTGGGATTGATATAGGAAGAAACTGTAAAAAATGCATCCGCTTGGTCTATCGTTTGAAACGCCAGAACCGGTATTTGCCGGAACTGGCGTCTCTTTCATCAGTGACTTTTTTACAGTCCACTTTATATTGAATTGCAAGAAATTACATTAGTTTACGGAACAGCGCTTTCAGATCTTCCACACTGGCATCTTTTGGATTTCCAGGTGCGCAGGCATCGGCATGTGCGGATTCTGCAAGGAACTGTAAGTCTTCTTCCTTCAGTGCTTCCAGTTTGGTCGGAATTCCGACATCGACGGAAAGCTGCTGTACGGCATCAATTGCTGCCTTGCGGTATTCGTCCACAGACATTTCATCGACACCTTTGACACCCATGGCGCGTGCAATCTCACGGTATTTTTCACCGGTGCAGTCGGCATTGTATTCCATAACGATTGGGAGCATCATTGCACAGGCAACACCGTGTGGAGTGTCATAGACAGCACCGAGTGTGTGTGCCATGGAATGTGCGATTCCAAGTCCGACATTGGAAAATCCCATACCCGCGATATACTCGCCGAGTGCCATACCTTCGCGTCCCTCTTTTTCGTTTGCAACGGCACTGCGCAGGGATTTGGAGATCAGCTCAATGGCTTTGAGGTGGAACATATCTGTCATTTCCCAGGCTGCTTTTGTAGTGTATCCTTCGATGGCGTGTGTCAGGGCATCCATACCGGTAGAAGCAGTAAGTCCCTTTGGCATGGAAGACATCATCTCAGGATCTACGATTGCGATAATTGGCATATCGTGTGGGTCAACACATACAAATTTACGCTTCTTTTCCACATCGGTAATGACGTAGTTGATGGTAACTTCTGCCGCAGTACCAGCGGTGGTCGGAACAGCGATGATCGGTACACATGGTTTTTTGGTCGGAGCTACGCCCTCAAGGCTACGCACATCTTCAAATTCCGGATTGGCAATGATGATACCGATGGCTTTGGAAGTATCCATGGAAGAGCCGCCGCCGATTGCAATGAGGTAGTCGGCACCGGAATCCTTGAATGCCTGTACACCGTGCTGGACATTCTGGATGGTTGGATTTGGTTTGATATCGGAATAAATCTCATACACAAGACCATTCTTGTCCAGTACATCTGTTACCTTTTTTGTTACACCAAACTTGATCAGGTCAGGATCAGAGCAGACAAAAGCTTTCTGGAATCCGTGTGCTTTTGCCTCGGTTGCAATCTCCTGAATTGCACCTGCGCCGTGATAAGATGTTTCATTTAACATAATTCTGTTTGCCATAGTTGTAATCGTCTCCTTTGCATACATTCATGATACCCTTATTGTAGCAATGAAAAATCCGGGATGTAAGTTACAAAAGCAGCAGATTGTAACATGTGGTCCCAAATTTTTTTTCCTTGATTTTTTATGGGAAAAGGAGTAATCTGTCAATGGGAATGAAGTTCTCCCAAGGGAATTTCCCTGAACTGCTGAACGATAAGCTGATGACTTCTACGATTGTTTGATCGCAGAGACCATCGGCTTTTTTATTTGCTGTAAGATTTTGAGGATGTGCAGGGGAAGGATTGATGCAGGATGGATGTAGCAGTAAATCAATTGTTCATATGTCGCATGTAAGAGACGAAAAAGGGATTATGAAAGAAGAGGAAAACCATGAATCCGTCACATGATTTACAGGGATTAAAGAAAAAAGCAAAAGAAACATTTTTGTATGTGCTATCTGCGTTGCTCCTTGGTATTGCAATTGGTGCCATTGATGCGGTATTTGGTCGTGTTTTACTTTTTATTACAGATTTTCGTTCGGCGCATGTAGTTGTATTGCTGCCGTTTCTGCCGCTGGCAGGGCTTGGGATCGTCTGGTTATACCGGCATTTCAATGAGACGGCGGCAAAAGGAATGACGCTTGTCATGGAAGCCGGGCAGGGAAAGCGGGAGTCGATTCCACTGGCACTTATCCCACTTGTCATGGCCGGTACATGGATCACACATCTGTTTGGCGGAAGTGCGGGGCGCGAGGGCGTTGCCGTGCAGATCGGTGCTACACTTTCCCATGCGTTTGCCCGCAGATTCCACTTCCCGGACAACGGCAGGATATTATTGATTGCGGGAATGGCAGCCGGATTTGGAGGCCTCTTTCAGACTCCGTTTGCAGCAGTCTTTTTTGCGATGGAAGTAGTGGTGAGTGGAAGTATGGCATATTCCGCATTGCTTCCTGCAGCGATTGCGTCTTTTACGGCATCTGCAACTTCGCATGCGCTGGGGCTGGAAAAATTTTCGGTTCTTCTTTCGCAGACCCTGTCATTGACGGACACAAAGACGGTGACATATCTGATTCTTTTTGGAATCTTGTTCGGTCTGACGGGACGGCTGTTTGCGGTGCTTTTGCAAAAAGTAAAACAGTTTATGGGAAACGTACTGGAAAATCCATACAAGAGAATCGGCTTTGTGTCGATCCCACTGGCGGTGTTTCTTTTTCTGGCGTGGAACGGACGGTACTGCGGACTTGGAACCAATCTGATCGCGCAGGCATTTTCCGGGGGAGAACTGTATATGTTTGACTGGATTTTGAAGCTGCTCTTTACGGTACTGACTTTGTCGATCGGGTTTCAGGGCGGAGAGGTGACACCGCTTTTTTCCATCGGTGCATCGCTTGGTTTTGTGCTGGGAAGCCTGGCAGGACTGCCACCGATGGTCTGCGCGGCACTTGGATACGCGGCGGTGTTTGGAAGTGCAACCAATACTTTGCTGGCTCCGGTTCTGATCGGAATGGAAGTATTTGGTGTGGAAAATGGGCTTGCATTTTTTGCGGTCTGCCTGGTGGCATTTCTGGTCAATGGCAACCGCTGCATTTATACGGCACAGAAACGGTCTTTTTGGTAAAAATCCCTTGACTCTCACCCTGGTTCATGGTTTATAGTTCTGCCAGAATTTAAAAATTGAGGTGGAAATCATGAACTGGGTGATTGGAAAAAAGCAAAAAAGAAGAAACAGAATAAAAGCACAATTCGGGAAAAATCCAATGGAGCTGGAAGCGTGGGAATCACTGGAGAAGCGCATGCGCGAAATCCGTATGTATGAAGAGCTGGTGGTGCAGGACGTAAAGAAGGAAGAATGGCAAAGTGCAGGAAGCGTGGATACCGTTACGTGGAATGACCTAGAGATGGATCGTGTATTTGCGCGGATCAATCATACCCGGACGTATATGGGAGAGCAGATTCTGTACCATCGCCTGCACAATATGCAGACACGGCAGTCCTGTGAGGATATGGAAAAGAGGATTTCGTTTTTTTCGTGCCGGGAATCCATACGCACAGAGATAGAAGAAAAACTCATGCGTATCGGCAAGCAGAAAGAAAGCTGTTATCTGCCGTTTTTCCTGACGGAAGAAATTAACCCACTGGTCATTCCCGGTGCAATATTGTATTTTTTGCAGGGACTGCTGGCTTTTTGCCTGATCGGGGCAATTTTGCTGCGAAGTAATTTGTGGGCAACTGGTTTTCTTGTTGTGGCGGTAGTCAATCTGCTTATTTATCTGCATACAAAATGCAAATACGAGGGAAATTTGTTTATGGTATCCAGTTTGAAAGAACTTTTTGATTTTTGCAACTGGATTGTAAAAAAACTGGAACCGGACAGACCGGAAATTTTGCATGCATTGGAGAAAACTCAAAAATTATCCCACCGGATATTGCGCTGGCAGACCCGAAAATACCAGAGCATATCCGGGGATGTGACGGGGATCCTCTGGGATTATATTGCGGGAATTACGCTGCATGATGTTGTCGCATTTTACCGTATTCAAAAAACTTTGCGCGCGTGCAAAAAAGAGACGATGCAACTGTATACATTTGCAGGAGAAATCGATATGGAGATTGCGATCGCATCCTTTCGGAAAAGCCTGCCGCAATGGTGCTGTCCGTCATTGCAGAGTGATGGCGCAATCAGTGTGGAGAAAATCCGTCATCCTCTTATGGCAGATGCAATCCCGAATGATTTTGTCCTGAAAAAAGGTGTGGTACTGACCGGGGCAAATGCATCTGGCAAATCGACATTTATGAAAGCGGTTGCCATCAATGTGATTCTGGCACAGACGATCAATACCTGTGTTGCAAAAAATATGAAAATGCCTGCAATACAGGTGATGACCTCGATGGCACTTCGGGATGATGTGCTGCAGGGAGAGAGTTATTACATGCGTGAAATTAAATATTTAAAGCGCATGCTCGATGAACTGAAAACGGGTGAGTCCATGTTGTTTGTGATTGACGAGATTTTAAAAGGGACGAACACGCGTGAGCGTCTGGCGGCATCCAATGCCATTTTATCCTACATGGTGCAGAAACAGGGCTTTCTCCTGATTGCTACACATGATCTGGAGCTGGTGTATGCCCTGAAAAACCGATACGACACTTATTATTTTGACAGTCAGGTTCATGAAAAAGATATCGTTTTTCCATACAAAATCAGACGTGGGATCGTCGGGAAAACAAATGCCATAGATTTGATGGAACTGCTGGATTTTCCAGAAGAAATTACAGATCAGGCACGGCGTGAGGCGGGAAAGAGATAATTGTATTTTCAAATATTATAGAAGGAGGAACGGGATAGATGAAAATAGGACAGGCAGCACAACTGACCGGATTAACCATCAGTAATATCCGCTTTTATGAAAGAAAGGGGCTGCTCGAACCGGAGCGGAATGACCAGAGCAAATACCGCAATTACAGTGAACAGGATATTCGGCGGTTAAAACAGATCATTTTATATCGGAAAATGAATATGCCCATCGAAAAAATTGCCTCGATGCTGGATGATCCGGCAGTTTCTGAGGAACTTGTCCGGCAGCAGTTGCAGGAGTTGTTAAATAAGCAGCAGGAAATACAGGGTTCCATCGACCTGTGCCGGAAACTTGCAGCAGATCATGCCTACGATGGCGAAAATATTGATTTTTACCTCAACTATGTAAAAGAAGAAGAGAAAAAGGGACATAGCTTTGCGCAATTGGAGGAACTTGTCGGTGATTTTTCGGAGTACAGCGAGTTTTATAAAGTGAGTGGCGATCCGGTTTTCCAGTTTCTGTTTTGCAAGGTCAAAAATCAGAAGCTGTTTGGATGGGTATGGTTTGCACTGTGGATCGCACTGAGTGTTTTTTTTATTGTGGAGTTTGGATTCGGTGACGGGCATATGCCGCTTGTGGTAAAAGCGATCGTTATCGGGGCTGTGCTTGTCTTTTTATGGTATGATTTTATCCGGTATTGCAGAAAAAAGCGAAAATATACCGTTAAATACAGGAAAACAACAGCACCATAAAAGGCATGGTCACAATGGCACACAGCGTGGTCACTACGTTGATTGCGCTGGCATAGTGTGCATCGTTTCCGTACACCTGACACATCTGTGTAACGGTAGATGCTGATGGGGTGATTACTGCGAGAAATACAATGAGCATGATCTTTTGAGCATCTGCAGACAGTGTGGCAAGATGGCTGATTTTTATGAGAAACAGTGCAATCAAAGGAATGACAAGCATTCTGAGAGCCGATATGAAATATACACGTTTATTTGCAAAAATTGCTTTTAAATCCATTCCGGCGAAAAGCATTCCGGTTACAATCATGCTGGCCGGTCCGATCATATTTCCAACACTGGAGATGGTATTTGTAATGAGTTCCGGCAGCCGGATTCTGGTGAAAAATAAAATGGCACCAATGGCAATGGAAATCATATTGATGTTAAGGATGATTTTTTTCCAGTCATAGGAAGACTCACGGCTTATGATTTTCTTGCAGTGTGTCCAGAGGAAAACAAGCTGCACGCTCATGAAGACACATCCGTAAAGCACCCATTTCTGTCCCAGAACAAATGTCACGATAGGAACAATCAGATTGCCGGAGTTGGAGTAATAGATAGAAGCTGTTTCCACTTCATTTAAGGAAAACAGTTTTCCCATCATGAAAACGACAAGCAGGAGAACCACCTGAAGCAATACGGATGCAGCAAGCGCGATCAGAAGACCATTTACAGTTTTTTTAGTATAGTCCACCTGAAAAGCGTTTATAATCACGCATGGAATGATCAGGTACAGTACGATTTTGGATAAAACCTTACTGTCTTCTTCCTTGACAATTCCCGCCTTTACAATAATAAATCCCATCAGAATCATGAGAAAAAGCTCAAAAATCTGTTCCATTAAAAGAATACTGATCTGCATAGAATCACCCTGTCTTTCTAACTGCCTATCATAGAACATAGAAAATAAAATTGCAAGAGCATACCGGTTATTTGCAAAAGCAGAAACTTTGTAAGTTTATAGTTCCTACTTTCATGATAGAATCATATCCTGAAACGTGTGATATGACAACACAAATACGTCCTGAAACGTGTAACATCATAACACAAATACGTCCTTGAAAATGTTGACGGCTCTGCCATAAAGGAATATTATATAAAGCAATAAGAAATGCTGCATATAAATTCCACTGACAGGGAGGACGCACGATGAAACGTTTTACATTGGAACAATTGGTGCCTGACACAATAAACTTGTTGATACCGGAACAAGATGGCGTATGTTTTGAAGAATTTTTATATCAGCTTCGACCAAACGAACGAAAGGGGAATTCGTGATGAAAGGAATGATGAAAGTCAAACTGGTGATTGCTTTGTTGGTGGTAATCGCTGTTGCAATTTTTTATTATGTTTCACTTCCGGCAATTAACATTCATGCAACAGAAACCTGGAAATTTATTTTTCTGATTTTGGCGGTGCTTTTCGTGCTTTATATTGTAAGAAAGGCAAAGATAGCAGGACAAAGCAAGATTGAACTGTCCTTTATTAAGGAATATACAGGTTTAAAGATTGGAGTGATTGTCTTTTTACTGTTTTTGGCGGTTTATGTGGCAGGCTCCATTTTGTCCTCACCGATTGTCAATGCAGCAAAATATCAGAAACTTTTAAAAGTGGAAGAGGGGGAATTTACCGAGGATATCAAACAGATTTCTTATGACCAGATTCCACTGTTAGATCGTGACTCAGCATCCATTCTGGGAAATCGTAAGATGGGTAGTCTTGTTGATATGGCGTCGCAGTTTGAAGTCAGTGAACTTTATTCCCAGATTAACTACAAAGGGGAACCGGTCCGTGTGACACCGCTCCGTTATGCGGATACCATCAAGTGGCTGACGAACCAGAAGGAAGGAATTCCAGCCTATATTAAGATTGATATGGCAACGCAGGATACGGAGCTGGTTCGTTTGTCAGAAGGCATGAAATATACGCCATATGACCATTTTCATAGAAACTTAAAGCGTCATTTAAGATTTCGTTATCCGACCTATATTTTCGATGATATCAGTTTTGAGATTGATGAGGAGGGTACGCCTTACTGGATTTGCAGTGTTGCAGATTATAAGATTGGTCTGTTTGGAGGTAAGACCATCGGCAGAGTTGTGCTTTGTAATGCTGTGACAGGTGAGTGCACTGATTATGCGGTAAAAGATGTGCCAAGCTGGGTAGACCGTGTTTATTCTGCCGATTTATTGGTACAGCTTTATGATTATTATGGATCTTTAAAACATGGATTTATCAACAGTGTGTTAGGACAGAAGGATTGTCTGACCACCACGAACGGTTATAATTACCTTGCAATGAATGATGATGTCTGGGTTTATACCGGAGTAACCTCCATCACAAGTGATCAGTCCAACGTTGGATTCGTCCTGATGAATGAGAGAACGATGGAGACAAAATATTATCAGGTAGAAGGCGCAATTGAAGATTCTGCGATGTCCTCTGCGGAAGGTAAGGTGCAAAACCTTGGCTATACAGCAACCTTCCCACTGTTATTAAACATTACAAATGAGCCGACCTATTTCATTGCATTAAAGGATGATTCTGGTCTGGTAAAAATGTATGCGATGGTAAATGTGCAGAAATATCAGATTGTAGCAACCGGTGATTCTGTCAGTGAATGCGAAAAGAACTATATGGAACTGATGAAGCAAAATGGTGTCAATGCGGAAACAAAAGAGAGCGACAGTGTCAAGAAAGCAACCGGTACGATTGCAAAAATCACCGATGCAGTGGTAGAAGGAAATACGCACCAATATATTTTGCTCGAAAATGATTCCGATATTTACGATGTATCGGTAGTAGATTACCTTGATATCGTGCGTTATGGTGTAGGAGATACCATCACATTTGAATATATGGAGGGTGAGCAGGCCAATACCGTGCTTGGGATTGAAAAATAGAACTATGATTGTAGTTACAGAATAAGGATAGAGGGGCAAGGTAAGCCCCTCATATTAAGAATTACTTAACTCTATCGTCATACCAAAGCAGATATTTTGTGAGTAGTATACCTGTGACAAATCCGACCATCGCATAAGTGGCTGCATCAATAGAAATAGAGAACAATTGGACAATTGGTGCCTGACACAATAAACTTGAAGGTAAGCAATATTCAATTTTGTAAATAAGCATATCATTCAGCTAACGAACGATAAAAACTCATTTCCTCCTCGGAAACTGCCTTATTTTATTGCAGCATTTCCTGCTTAATTTTTTCGTATAAAGGACGAATGGTTTCCGGCACTTCCTCCAATTCGTCCGCAATCTGATCCAGAGGTTTGCCTTTTTGAATTTTTTTACGAATCTGCTCTGACAATTTTTCTTCTTTCCCGATCTCTTTTCCGATCCTTTCGCCATCCTCAATTGCTTCGGCGCGCTGCATTTCCAGCCGTCGTTCAAATGTATAGTCTAATGTCATCACGTGCATTACCTCCTCCCTGTGTTGAGCCAGAAAATCCCTCAGCACATTTTCTTCCATACACTGGTTGATAGCTTTCTCAATGGCATCTTCCAGATTTCCACTGATTTCATTATTTTTCCGCACCATATCCACAAAATACATATATTCACGCAATGTCTGGCATTTTGACAGCAATGGAACATTTTTCCCATTGTTAATATTGTAAACATGGCAGACCAATTCTATCTCAGGATTCTCGGTTTCTTTTTCAAATGCATCAGAAAGACGGAGATCATACTGATCCGGCGCATTTTCTTTTCCATTATAAAACACGACAAAATGGGGCACTGGAATCTTTAAGATTCTTCCACCATAAATATCACGTTTCTGAGCTTTGATTTGTTTTTGTATAATGCTTGCAAAATAAAGCAGATCCCTCAGTGGCATATTCGGGCAATAGGTCGACTGATGCTCATACAGGCTCAGATTCGCATCAAGAATGAATGATGCATCATTCCGTACGGTAAGCGAAAAGCTTTTGTCATCCAAAGTTGTCATTTCAACCAGTTCTGGATCATCATAGTCCGTTCCATTAATCGCGTTATAAATTTCCATTGCACGTTTCTTGTCCTGAAGAAGCATGCTGAACACATCACTTTTGTATTCTTTGTTTGCCATACAGTTTCCTCCTTGTGTAAGCCACAGAATCTGTATGACAACACATCCCATATCAATACAAATCCTGCTTATAACAAAATTAAGTTAAAATAAAGTTGAATTTTAAAAGCAAGACTTTCCGGGATAATTTGAAATGAAAAAATAAAATATATGATATAGACGGCTCGCCAGGTACTGTCCGCCCAAGCTATGGAAAAATATGTATTTGCTTTGTGACAAGTATAGCATTTAAATGCCTGAGATGCAACAAAAACCTTCCACATTTATGCAAACAGTAACGTCCAGAAAAGTGTAGCACTATCACATAAATACGTCCTGAAAAGTGTAGCACCATAACACAAATACGTCCTTAAAAATGTTGACGGCTCTGCCATAAAGAAATATGATATAAAGTAATAAGGAATGCTACATATAAATTCCACTGACAGGGAGGACGCACAATGAAACGTTTTATAAGGGAACTTCTTTTCCGGTAGGGAAAGTTGATTTCATGGATCTGTATGCGTTCAAAATTTATATGCTTGATGTCGGGCTTCTGCTTGCCATGACAGATCTGGATGCAAGCGTTATCATTGATGGAAACAGGATTTTTACAGAGTTTAAAGGGGCGTTGACGGAGCAGTATGTGCTGCAGCAGATGATAGCGGAACTGGGTGTGGAACCATATTATTACACAACGGCAAATTCTACAGGCGAAATTGATTTCATGCTGCAGGCACCCGGATCGGTCATTCCGGTAGAGGTGAAAGCAGAGGAAAATCTGCGGGCAAAAAGTCTGCGGGCTTTTTGTGAGAAGTATCATCCCAAGCATGCGGTGCGGACTTCCATGTCGGATTTCCGTGAGCAGGACTGGATGACAAACATCCCGCTTTATAATATTGACCGGATTGGAGAATACCTCAAATGAGCACCATAACTCGGCTGGAATTTAAAAACGGGGCAAAAAAAGAAAATAAATATATCAAAAATGGGGCAAAATATGAAATGTTCGATTGAAAAAACGGGGCAAATTTTGTTATCATGGAGCATATGGAACAAATATGAGAAATAACGAGGAAAATCCCATGAAAATGACAACCCTGTGTTACATAGAAAAAGACGGAAAATACCTGATGCTCCACCGCACCAAAAAGCGGCACGACATCAACAAAGACAAGTGGATTGGTGTAGGCGGACATGCAGAAGGCACGGAAGGACCGGAGGACTGCCTGTTACGTGAAGTAAAAGAAGAAACCGGCCTGACACTGACTTCCTACCAGTTCCGCGGGCTGATCACATTCATCAGTGATGAAGCGCCGGAGCCGGAAGAAATGTGCCTGTTTACTGCGGATGGTTTTACCGGGGAGCTGATCGAGTGCAATGAAGGCGATCTGCAGTGGATGGACAAAAAAGAAGTGCTTGCGCTTCCGACCTGGGAAGGAGATGCGATTTTTCTGAAACTGCTGATCGAGGAAGACGAGCGCCGCTTTTTTACACTTCGGCTCGTTTATGAAGGAAGTAAACTGGTAGAAAAACAATTGTACCGGTATTCATAGAAAACAGATTAAATTTGAAAAATAAAGTGTTGGATGGCAAATGTTAAAAAGAGCTGTACCTGAACAGCAAAGGAAAGGAATAAAAAATGGAAAACGAAAACCAGACCCCGCACAAGCGTCGTGTGCATTATAAAGGAAAATACCCGAAGAAATTTGAAGAAAAATATAAAGAACTACAGCCGGAAAAATACAAAGACACCATCGCGCATGTCATCCAGAAAGGCAACACCCCGGCAGGCATGCATATCTCCATTATGGTAAAAGAAATTCTTGATTTCCTGCAAATCAAACCGGGACAGACCGGTTTTGATGCCACACTCGGCTACGGCGGTCACACGAAAGCCATGCTCGAGCAGCTGCAGGGGCAAGGACACATCCACGCGACCGATGTGGATCCGGCAGAGTCGGCAAAGACAAAAAAACGTCTGGCAGACCAGGGATTCGGAGCGGACATGCTGACCATCCATCTGCAGAATTTCTGCACGATCGATGAGATTGCAAAAGAAGTGGGTGGATTTGATTTTATTCTGGCAGATCTTGGAGTTTCGTCTATGCAGATTGACAATCCGGAGCGTGGCTTCTCCTTTAAGGTGGACGGACCGCTGGATCTGCGGCTGAATCAGGAGGCAGGAATCAGTGCGGCGGAGCGGCTGGATACGATCAGCCGTGACGAGCTTGCCGGAATGCTCTATGAAAATTCAGATGAGCCGTACTGTGAAGAACTTGCAAAAGCGATCACCGATGAGATCCGCAAAGGACACCGCGTGGATACAACTACAAAACTGCGCAGGATTATTGAAGAGACTCTCGATTTTCTGCCGGAAAAGGATAAAAAAGAAACCATCAAAAAGACCTGTCAGCGGACGTTTCAGGCACTTCGCATTGATGTCAACCGAGAGTTTGAGGTGCTTTATGAATTTATGGAAAAGCTGCCGGGTGCTTTAAAACCGGGCGGCCGCGTGGCGATTCTGACATTCCATTCCGGGGAGGACAAGCTGGTAAAGCGTGCTTTAAAAGAAGGCTGTCGCGCAGGCATTTATTCGGAGTATGCAAAGGATGTGGTGCGTCCGTCCGCGCAGGAGTGTGCGCAGAACGGACGGGCACGATCCACGAAGATGCGCTGGGCGGTACGCAGCCAGTGATCCTGATACACAATCATAATTGCCATTATTTGAGCCTTTTATAGGTGATGGGAATTTCTTTTGCACCTTTACGGTAGGAATCCACCCACTTTTTCAGGTCAGCAGCATCTATGGCGGTTTCTTTCCCTTTGGCATTTGTCAGGAGATATACGATACCGTCGTGATCCTTATCAGCGGAATCCGGGAATGAGGAAAATCCGTCAATGCTGTCTGCCCATTCTTTTTTATTCCAGTCGGTCACAAAACCTATTCGGGTGTAGGAGGCATCATCGGCCTGATAGGACCATACCTGATAAGGCCAGAAAGTGGTGGGGTCGGCTGCACCAGCAGTGGAATAAGGGCCACCGTAAGGACTTCCGTGGGAAATATCCTCTTCCACAATTCCATTGTCGTAAAAACGGGAAAAAGTATAGAACCCTCCAATTTCATGAACCAGAGTAGGTGCATTGGGATCATAGGTGTACACTGTAATGCCGCCATCCGGACCACTATCATAATCAAAATCAAGCAGAAGCTCTTTTATGCCGTCCTGGTTGACATCGACAATTGCGTAGTAGATCGACAGTGATTCTTCCCAGGCAAACTCGGTGCCGGTACCCGGAAAAATATGGTTTTGTCTGATTTCCCGTAATACGTTCTGGTAAGCAGAGACCGCGCTGTCTGTCTCTGTCTCGGAAGTTTCTGTTTCCTCTTTGGAACGAGAAGTACATGCGGTACAGGTGCACAGGACAAGACAAAGAATGACGGGAAGAAAAGTTTTTTTTATATGTTTCAGCATAGTGTTACCTCCAAAATTGTATGGATGATGTTTTGTCTGTTATTATATATTTTTATCCGATTTTGTAAAGGGACAAAAGATAGTATGTGTTTCTTTACGCAGATGTAGAGAAAATGCAAAAATTGTGCTATAATGCAAGCGCGTGTTTTACAAAAAACACGCGCTTATTCACGTAGGAAGGAAAAGAAAACTATGTTATCCACAATTGAAGCAATCAACAGTGCGGTCAACAATTTCATCTGGGGTGTCCCAGCCATGATCTGTATCATCGGTGTTGGTCTGGTATTAAGTTTCCGGACCCGGTTCTTACAGATCCGCAAGTTCCCATACGCGATGAAAGTGACATTTGGCCGTATGTTTAAGAAGCGTGAGGCATCGGATGGAGCCATGACACCGTTTCAGGCGGTCTGTACGGCACTTGCGGCAACGGTCGGCACGGGAAATATTGCCGGGGTAGCAGGAGCCATTGCCATCGGCGGGCCGGGAGCCGTGTTCTGGATGTGGATTTCCGCAATTCTCGGTATGTGTACCAAGTTTTCAGAAGTGACGCTTGCGGTGCATTTCCGCGAAAAAAATGTGCATGGGGATCTGGTCGGCGGTCCGATGTATTATATTAAGAACGGACTGAAAAAACACTGGCACTGGCTGGCGTATCTGTTTTCCGCGTTTGGCGTACTGACCGTATTCGGAACAGGGAATGCCACACAGGTAAATACGATTACCACAGCCATCAATACGGCATTAATGAATTACCATGTTATTTCAAAAGATGCGGTACCGACCGTTAACCTTGTGGTTGGGATCATTCTGGCGATTCTGATTGCACTCATTCTGCTTGGAGGTATCAGGCGGATTGGACGGGTGACAGAAAAGCTGGTACCGTTTATGGCATTGATCTATATTGTTCTGGCAGTGGGAGTGATTATTCTTAATATCGGACATGTTCCGGCTGTCTTTGCTTCCATTATAGAAGGGGCATTTCATCCGGCCGCAGTGACCGGCGGCGCGGTCGGCAGCTTTTTCATGAGTATGAAAAAGGGCGTATCCCGTGGAATTTTTTCCAACGAGGCAGGACTTGGTACGGGATCTATCGCCCATGCCTGTGCAGACACGAGAAAACCGGTCAAGCAGGGATTTTTCGGTATTTTTGAGGTGTTTGTAGACACGATTGTCATCTGTACGCTTACCGCGCTTGTTATTTTGTGCAGCCAGGTTCCGGTCAGTTACGGTCAGGCGGCAGGTGCAGAGCTTACAATCAGTGGATTTACCGCAACATACGGAAACTGGGTATCTGTTTTTACTGCGGTTGCCATGTGCTGTTTTGCATTTTCCACCATTATCGGATGGGGATTATACGGGACACGCTGCATCGAGTTCTTGTTCGGTTCCCGTGTCAACAAGCCATTTATGCTGGTGTATGCACTGGTTGCCATTGTGGGTGCGACCATGGATCTGGGCCTGATGTGGAGCATTGCGGAAACGTTTAACGGGCTCATGGCAATTCCGAACCTGATCGCAGTATTTTTGCTTTCCGGTGTCGTTGTTAAACTGGTGAAGGAATACTTTGCCGGAGAAGGTGCAAAAAGTTAGGGGAAGCTGGAAAGAAAAAGGGCGAAAAACTTGACATTTGTGCGTTTATCATAAATAATAAGGTACTGAAAAAACAAAGGAGGAACTTGTTATGAAAAAATTTGGAATCAAAGAAGTTGTAGCAACCGGTATCGGAACCGCATTGTTCATTGTTTTGACAGAAGTGCAGATTCCGCTGGGAATTATCCCGAATACATCCATGCAGCCACGTGCAGCAGTGCTGGCATTTCTTGCAGCAGTGTTTGGACCGGTTGTCGGAGGAATCATTGGTCTGCTGGGACATGCACTCGGAGATGCACTGTTTTACGGTGGTGTATGGTGGAGCTGGGTATTCCCAGATGCGATCTTTGGAATTTTAGTTGGTTTATTCGCAAAGAGCTTTGAGATTAAGGCCGGTGGGTTTAATAGGAAGAAAGTAGTTCTTTTTAATGTCGTTCAGGTGGTTGCAAATGCAATTGCATGGATCGTTGTTGCACCGGTGCTTGATATTCTCATTTATGCAGAGCCTGCAAAGAAAGTATTCTCACAGGGCGTATTTGCGTTTGTAGCCAATATTATTATTGTGGGTGTACTTGGTTCATTACTCGGACTGGGATATACAAAGATTGGAGCAAAATCATCAAGTCTTACAAAGGAAGACTAAAAACGTATGGAACCGATTATTGAATTTGAAAACTTTACATTTAAATATCGGTCACAGATGGAGCCGACACTCCGGGATATCAATTTAAAGATTTATCCCGGAGAGAAGGTTCTCATTATTGGACCATCGGGATCAGGAAAGTCGACATTATCAAATTGTATCAACGGACTGATCCCTTTTTCGTATGAGGGAGATAGTACCGGGACGCTGAGAATCGAGGGAAAAGATCCGAAAAAACTTGGGATTTTTGGGCTTTCCAAGATGGTTGGAACCGTGTTGCAGGATACGGACGGGCAGTTTATCGGTCTGACGGTTGCGGAAGATATTGCTTTTGTGCTGGAAAATGACTGCATGGCACAGGAAGAAATGTTTCGCAAAGTGGACGGTGTGGCAGAGACGGTAGAAGTAAAAGAGCTGCTTTCCCATGCACCATCGGAGATGTCCGGTGGACAGAAACAGAGAGTTTCCATGGCGGGCGTTATGATTGATGATGTGGATATTCTTTTGTTTGACGAGCCACTCGCCAATCTTGACCCGGCGACCGGAAAGAAAGCGATCGCGTTAATTGACAGAATCCAAAAGGAACAGAAAAAAACGATCGTAATCATTGAGCATCGTCTGGAGGATGTGCTGTACAAAGATGTAGACCGTATTGTTGTGGTCGGAGACGGAACCATTGTTGCGGACATGAAACCGGATGATCTGCTGGTTGGAAATATCTTAGAGGAACAGGGAATCCGGGAACCGCTCTATGTCACGGCACTCAAACATGCCGGATGTACCATCACTGCACAGGATCATCCGCAGCATGTGGAAACCATGAATTTTGAACCATACAAAACACAGGTGCGGGAATGGTTTGAGACTACGCAGATTCCGCAGAAACAGGAAACACAGGAGAAGGTACTTAAAGTAGACCATCTGCATTTTTCTTATCAGCCGGAAAAAGCAATTCTTTCGGATATCAGCTTTGATGTGAAAAAAGGGGAAATGATCAGCATTGTCGGGAAAAACGGTGCCGGAAAGACAACCCTTTCCAATCTGATCTGTGGGTTCCTCGAGCCAAGCAACGGAAAAATCGAACTGAATGGAAAAGATATCTCACCGCTTTCGGTCAAAGAGCGTGGGGAGCATATCGGAATCGTCATGCAGAATCCGAATCAGATGATTTCAAAACCCATGATTTATGAGGAAGTGGCGCTTGGTCTGACGGTGCGTGGGGTTCCGGAAGAAGAAATTCGTGAGCGTGTGTACGAGACACTGAAAATCTGTGGTTTGTATCAGTTCCGGAACTGGCCGGTTTCAGCATTGAGTTTCGGGCAGAAGAAGCGTGTGACGATTGCATCCATTCTTGTCATGAAGCCGGAGATCCTGATTCTGGATGAGCCGACAGCGGGGCAGGATTACCGCCATTATACGGAAATTATGGAGTTTTTAAAGACGATCAATGAGACACAGGGAACGACCATTATCATGATTACGCATGATATGCATCTGATGCTGGAATATACCAACCGCGCCATTGTTGTGGCGGATGGACAGCTGCTGACGATTGATACGCCGGCGAAAGTGCTGACGGATGAAACCATCACGGCTCCGGCATATCTCAAGCAGACATCTCTCTATGAGATGGCGGTCAAATGTGGAATTGAAGATCCTTCCCAGTTCGTGCAGCGGTTTATCAATTACGAAAGGGCGGTGCGGTAATGGCAAAGTTATTGACCTATGAGCAAAAAGATACCTGGATGGACCGGCTGTGTGGTGTCACAAAGCTGATCTATTTTCTGGCATGGTCCATCACAAGCATGCTTACTTATGATACCCGTGTACTCGCCGTGATGCTGGTTCTTAGTCTGATCCTGTTTAAGATTTCAAAAACAGAGTGGAAACAGGTCGGTTCTATTTTTAAGTTCATTATGTTCTTTCTGGTCATCAATGTGCTTGCCATTTTTATTTTTGCACCGGATCAGGGAACAAAAATTTATGGTACAAAGCATGTACTCTGGCAGCTTTCGGCGCATTATCCGATTACCGCTGAGCAGCTGTTTTATGAGCTGAACATTATTTTGAAATATTTTACAATTATCCCGGCGGTGTTCATTTTTGTCGTGACCACCAATCCGTCGGAGTTTGCAGCATCGTTAAATCGTATTGGAATCAGTTACAACATCGGCTATGCGGTGGCAATTGCACTGCGTTATATTCCGGATGTGCAGGATGATTTCCACAAAATTAAAAATGCGCAGGAAGCGCGTGGAATCGAGATGTCTGGAAAAGCGAAGTTGATGAGTCGGATTAAGAGTACAGCCTCTATCATTTTCCCGCTCATTTTTACAAGTATCGGCCGTATTGACACGATCAGTAACGCAATGGAGCTGCGTGGATATGGGAAACACAGAAAGCGTACCTGGTATATGGGAAGAAAGTTACAGCGCAATGATTATCTGTGTATTGCGCTGGTGCTTGGATTTGCCGTGGTTGCACTTGTGATTACCTATCATGATGGCAGCCGGTTTTATAACCCGTTTGTATAAACAGTAGAGATTGCGCAGCTCGTTTTAATAAAATTAGAAAAGGAACTATCGCACCAGCGAATATCGGCGGCACGACAGCTCCTTTTGTTTTCCATGTCTGTTTTAAGCTTCGGTTGAAGCATCTGGTGCAGAGGCTTTAGTCGGGGTTTCGGAAGCATTTTCCGACACGGTCTCAGAAGCTGGTTCCTCAGACGGCTGTTCCGGAGGAATCACCTCGACGTCCTCTTCCTTAACCGGTTCCGGTTTTGGCTTTTCCGGCATTTTCTGTCCACAGGCACTGCAGAATGCAGCATCGGCATCCACGCTTGCACCGCAGGATGGGCAGATCGCTACACCTTTCATCTGGTGAATGCTTTCACGGCATTCCTTAATTCTGGCTTCGGAAGCGGCAATCGCATCCAGCCAGGTTTTTGCATCTTCTTCGGCATCTTCGCGATGTTTTTCCACATACCATTTTCCAATCTGTTCGTATGCAGTATTAATCTTGTGTTCTTCCTCGGAGATATTTAAGTTTAATTTTGCAGTATCTGCCAGATCTTTTGTTTTTTTTATGGTAGTCTGGCTCACATCACTGATCTTTTGTCCTAAGTTGTTTAAAAAAGACATATATTTCACTCCTTTCCTATATCAAAAACCTTATGTTATGAATTATCATAACATGCTGTCTGAAAAACACAAGGAAGTTTACAGATTATTTATGTCTTTTTCTGTTTTTCTTCCGGGACATGCGTGGTGCTTTAACGGATGGTTTTGCAGCCGGAGTATTTTCGCCAGCTGGAGTTTCCACAGTAGCAGATTCAGCCGGTGCCGGAGCTTCCACAGGAGCAGATTCCGCAGATGCCGAAGTTTCCACAGGAGCAGATTCCGCTGGTGCCGGAGCTTCGGATGAACCGGTGACAATTTCATTTAACAGCAATGCTTTTGCAAGATTTCCTTCCGCAGAAATTTTCCCACTCTGGTAAGCTTCGAGAATGTCAAGGCTGCCCTGCGCGAGTGCAAGCAGATCAGCAGCTGAAGTTGTGACTAAAATGTCACGGTCGTAATATTCATATGGTTCAACATGAAGCTGTCCGTTTGCAATTTCCAGATACAGGGCACCTTCGGCTTCTCCCTGTATGTTAAACTGGATGGCAAGATGTTCACTGATTTTGGAAGCATCTTTCTCCTGATAAGTATCTTTTAATTTTGAAACTAATTCCTGATAGGTCATATTCTGTTATTTCTCCCTTCTCCATCTGCTAATTAGATTGGTGATTGCGCAACTCGTTTCTGCGGGCTGTCGTTTTGTCGGGGACACCGTCTGAGCGATTTTGTGTCTGCCTTAGAGGGAAGCTTCGAATAAGCATGCCCACGGTTCTATTTGCGCAGTCACAGAGTGACATATTGAAAATAAAGTAAATATCAAGACAAATGGGGAGTGGGCGTAATAAACGTTTCGAAGATTCCCTCTTAGGCAGACTAGAAATTGCGAACGGTGTCCCCGACAAAACGACAGCCCGCAGAAACGAGTTGCGCACCCACCTGTTTGCTAATTAGAGTATAGCTTTTCTGTTATGCTTGTCAAGCAAACTTTATGAAATTATCATTGCGGGAAGCCGCTAAAAAGCGTACAATAGGGATAACAAAATTTTAAAATAAAGGAAGGGATCAAGATTATGAGAAAAACCAAAACGCACAATGTACTCAGGCGTCTGCTTGCGTTTGTCCTGATTGTTTCACTGCTTCCACTGGGGTATGCGGGCAATGTGATGGCTGCAACAACCGGTACACGGAACGTAAGTATTCAGGTTACATACGGACAGACGGATGCCAGAAACGTCTATGGCATGATCAACAGTATGCGCAGAAATTCATCCGATGCATGGTACTGGGATGCAAACAATTACACGAAGACATATTGTAATAATCTGCAGTCGCTTACTTACGACTATGCATTGGAGCAAGTAGCCATGAAACGTGCAGCAGAGATTGCACTTTCATATTCACACACCAGACCAAATGGCACAAATTATTATACTGCTTACAGTGAAAACGGTGTCTATGCGGGAGTGTATGCAGAGAATATCGGTGTGAATTATTCTTCCGCATCTGCACTTCACAACGCAATGCGGGAAGACAATGCAAATTATTCCGGACAGGAACAGCGTAGAAATATGTTAAACAGCCAGTTTACAGCTGTCGGAATCGGACATGTATATTACAATGGCTACCACTACTGGGTAGAGGAATTTGCCAACACGGTAACCAGAACATCCTATACAACACCGAACAACCAGACGACAACGGTAAACAATATTCAGATTGCGGAAAGCAATATTACCTCAGATCAGATTGTTGTTCCGTCATCCATTGGAAATTACATTCAGATGTCTGCGGGTCAGACCATTGATTTATCTGGATGCTATGAAAACATTAAAGTATCGAATCACTGGCCAAGCAATGCAAACTGTCCGATTGTACAGGGACTGAATATGTATGTATCCAATACTGCGGTTGCCTATATCAGCGGAACAAAACTGATCGCAAATACTGCTGGTTCCACAACACTTACACTGAATCGTCCGGATGGAAGAATTCCCCTGCAGATTCCGGTTCAGGTAACAGGAACCAATAACAGCAATAATACATATTCGTACTATATTCCAAATGCTTCGGTAGGTACAATCGTTGATCAGACATACACCGGATATGATATTCGTCCGTCCGTATCGGTATGGCTGAATGGCGGCTATCTGTACGAGGGAAGAGATTATACACTTACTTACAGCAACAACCGCAATATCGGTACTGCATCCGTAACAATTAACGGAATCGGAAATTATTATGGAAGCAGAACAGTTTATTTCCGTATTGTAAATCATGGAAACGGAAATACAACGGTTTCATCCAATAATCTTGCAAATGCAGTGATCAGCAAAATTGCAACACAAAGTTATACGGGATCTTCCGTAAAACCGGAAGTTACCGTTACATTAAATAACATTGTTTTAAAAGAAGGTTCGGATTACTATCTGAATTACAGTGACAATGGTGCACCGGGAAAAGCTGCTGTTATGGTAGTGGGAACCGGTAATTATACGGGATCTGCAAAGACAAGCTTTATTATTAAGCCGGAGAAGCCGGTTATCACAAGATTGCGTGCACACGGATCAAAAGTCCGTATCACATGGCTGCCAGGTACTTCCGTTACCGGCTATGAAATCTACCGCTCCAAGGGAGCATATGATTATGGATACAAGAAGATTGCGGCTACAAAAGATGGTGAGATGCAGTCTTATACAAGGGCAAAACTCACCAAAGGAACTTATTATTACAAGATCCGCAGCTATGTTACTGTAGATGGAACAAAGTATTACAGTCCATACAGCAGTGTGAAGTCTGTAAAGATCCGCCGCTAGGATCAAAGCATAATTGAAAATAAGAATTAAAAATGTCGGTAGATATCTGTCAGATATCTACCGACATTTTTGGTATACAAAGTTAAAAGATTTATTTCATCTGTGCGACCCGGTCAAATTCCTCTTCGATTTCTTTGGAAGGCTTTGGCGTCAGCAGACTGACGATTACGATCGCAGCGCAGGCAATCAGGAATGCAGGAAGCAGTTCATAGATGTTCCAGATACCACCGAGCGGGCGGATCAGGTATTTCCAGATAAATACCATGGAACCCCCGCAGACCATACCGGCAAGTGCGCCCCATTTGTTGGTACGTTTCCAGAACAGGGAAAACAGAACAACCGGTCCGAATGCGGCACCGAATCCAGCCCAGGCGAAAGAAACAATGGCAAATACGGAACTGTCCGGATTTCTGGCAATGAATGCGGCAACGACAGAAATTACAAGGAGTGTAATTCTTGCGGCTGCCATGCTTCCGTTTTTGTTGGAAGAATCTTTGCGGAAAGCACCGAGAATGTCGGAAGAAACCGCAGAAGATGCAGCCAGCAGCTGCGAGTCCGAAGTGGACATGGTGGAAGCTAAAATGCCGGCGAGAATCACACCCGCAAGCAGGGCAAATATCACACCGTGCTGGGAGAGCAGGGCGGAAATTTTTACGATAATGGTTTCGGAATTCGATCCGGTCAGCATCTCCAGTGCGCCGACCTTGCTCATGGTATAACCGATCACACCGATAAAGACGGCAACGAACAGGGAGATTACGACCCAGATGGTTGCAACGCGGCGGGACAGTTTCAGTTTTTTCTCATCCTCGATTGCCATAAAACGGAGCAGGATATGCGGCATACCGAAATATCCAAGTCCCCATGCGGCAGTGGAAACAATGGTCAGGGCACTGTAAGGAGCGGCATTTCCGGTGTTTACATCATAGGAAAGTGTCATGGAGAGATATCCCGGAAGCTCGGAGGCGTTGTGGATAACGGCACCGATACCGCCAGCAGTTTCTACACCAAAGATCAGAACTACAATCAGAGCAACCGACATGATGATACTCTGGATAAAGTCCGTTGTGGAAGCGGCAAGAAATCCGCCAAGTGTCGTGTATGCCACAATTACGATAGCACTGATGATCATGGCGGTCAGATACTTTACCCCGAATAAGCTGGAAAAAAGTTTTCCGCATGCGGCAAATCCAGAGGCCGTATAAGGAATAAAAAAGATAACAATAAAAATAGCAGCAATGACCTGCAGCATCTTTTTTTCATCGCGATAGCGGTTGCTGAAGAACGATGGGATGGTAATGGAATTGTTGCAGGTGTGCGTATAGCGGCGGATACGTTTGGCAACGATCAGCCAGTTAATGTATGTACCGGCAGCCAGTCCGATTGCTGTCCATCCGGCATCTGAAATTCCGGTGAGGTAAGCAACGCCCGGAAGTCCCATCAGAAGCCAGCTGCTCATGTCGGAAGCTTCGGCACTCATCGCGGTTACGAAAGGACCGAGTTTTCTGCCACCCAGATAGAAATCGTCAGTACTGTTGTTTTTTTTGGAACATCGGAAACCAATATAGATCATACCAATAAGGTATACGATAATGGCAATCATGATGCATATTTGTGCAGATGTCATAAATAAATCCTCCTCTTTTGTACGCTTTCACACGCTAATTGTTCATAGTATAGCACAGATGATAATTATACCGCAACCGGGAAATCCTGTTTGACACTATGGGCAATAAGATGATAAACTGTTTTTGTCTATACATGAGAAAAGCAATTCCGTTTGGCCTTCAACATGTGCTTGCCATGTTTGTAGCAAATCTGGCACCCGTCCTGATCGTCTGCAGTGCAGCTTTGGTCAGGGGCAGTGGGGAACATCTTACGGCAGCGGAAATTACACAGATTTTGCAGTGTGCGATGTTTGCTGCGGGAATCGGAACCTGCATGCAGCTATATCCGGTCTGGAAAATTGGCTCGAAACTGCCGATCGTAATGGGCGTCAGTTTTACATTTCTCGGAAGTCTGCTGATTATTTGTACCAATCCTAAGCTTGGGTATGAAGGAATGATCGGGGCGGTTATTCTCGGCGGATGTACCGTTATGATGTTTGGTTCAATCATGTATGAGGGGATCAAAATGTTAAAAAATTGCGAATTTAATGACCGTACAATGATTATTGTTTCCCTTTCTTTTTGTATCGGGGTTGGACTGACACAGACATCCGGCAACTTCTTTTCCGCATTTCCGAAAGAAGTGGGAGATATCTTCAATGGAAATGCCGTGGCAGGAGTGTTTGTTGTTTCCCTTCTGTTGAGCCTTCTTTTGCCGAAGAAGAAACAGGCAAATTAAATACACGTTGTTAAGGTAACGTTAAGGTGCAGCGATTTTTAAGATAAGGATTTGGTGTTATGATGATATCATCAAAAGGAAATGGAGGAATTTGATATGTGGAGTCGCGCACAATTAAAGGGAAGGGCGAAAGCAACATTTAAACGAAATTATTGGAAATGTATTCTGATCAGCCTGTTGCTGACACTGATTGCAGGGGGAAGCGGAGCTGCTTCGGGCAACATCAGCAGTGCAACCGGTTCCTTACATGGATCGGATAATCAGGCAGGCAGTTCCTATGATTATGACAGCAGTTATGACAGTGATGATGGTTCACTACGCGATTTTGAGGCTGGGCTTGAAGAAGGCTTTAAGGACGGACTGAAAGCAGGAAACAGGGGAATGATGGGCGGTATGGTCGCAGCAGCGATCGCCATCGGCATACTCATAGTTGTTTTTCTGGTGATTTTTGTCCTTATACTTCTGGTTGATGTATTTATCATAAATCCGTTGGAGGTTGGATGCAGGAGATTCTTTATCCGCAACTTAAACGAGCCGGCACAGATTGGGAACATTGGATATGGATTTGACAATAATTACAGGAATGTTGCAAAGACAATGTTTTTCCGTGATCTGTTTACGGTTTTATGGTCATTGCTTTTTATCATTCCGGGTATTGTAAAAGCATATGAATATATGATGATTCCGTACCTTCTGGCAGATAACCCGCAGATGACCAAAGAGCAGGCATTTGCGGAAAGCAAGCGTATGATGCAGGGACAGAAATGGAAAGCATTTGTTTTGGATCTGTCCTTTATCGGATGGTACATTTTATCCGGACTGACACTTGGAATTCTTGCAATCTTTTATGTGTCACCATATGTGAATGCAACACATGCCGCACTGTATGAGGCACTGTGCTATGCAAACCCGGCTGGTTCAAACGGATTTACACAGCAGGAGGATCCGGTGAATTCACCTTTCCGGCAGGAGAATGTATGAATTATACAATTTTAATTGCAGATGATGAGCCGGAGATACGGACGCTTCTCCGGCTGTATCTGGAAAATGAAAATTATCAGATTATTGAGGCAGAAAACGGGAAGCAGGCACTGGAACTGCTGAAGAAAGAACATGTGGATCTGTGTCTGTTGGATATTATGATGCCGGAGATGGACGGATACCATGTGTTGCAGGAATTACGTAAAACAAGCAATATTCCCGTTATGATACTTTCGGCAAAGGATGCGGATTCCGAGAAGATTCTGGGGTTAAATCTCGGGGCAGATGATTATCTGGCAAAACCGTTCAATCCTTTGGAGGCAGTAGCACGTGTCAATTCAAATATCCGTCGGTTTTATGCGCTGGGGACAGCGGAACTGTCATCCGGTATGCTGACCGTCCGGGATCTGGAACTGGATCCGGAAGGCTGCGTACTCAAAAAAAATGGAGAACCGATTGAACTGACTTCGGTAGAGTACCGGATCATGGAGTTATTTATGAAGCATCCGGGAAAAGTGTTTACCAAACAACAGATCTATGAACAGGGATGGGGTGACACTTATGTGGTTGCAGACAATAATATTATGGTCTGCATCAGCAAGCTGAGGGCAAAACTTGATGAAGACCCGGCAGCTTATATTCGAACCATCCGCGGATTGGGCTATCGACTGGAGAAATAGCAATGCGTGATTTACAGGCGTTTTTGATCAAACGGTTTATTTATATCCTTGTATTGGTAACGATTGCACAGTCGCTGATCAGTTTCCTGATCAGTCAGGCGGTTATGCCTGTGGTAATGAAAGTCTTTTTCCCGGATTACCAGAGGCAGTCATCCGTTGGAAAGACGGATCTGTTTATTTTTATCATATGTGTTCTGTTATTGCTGATAGTAAATGCCGTCCGGATGCTTTTGCCATCACCGCTGCAGGGAATGATGCAGTGGACAGGGGAAAGGTTACAGGACTGGCTGGGCAATGCACTTCCGGCGACAAGGAGTTCCGTCGTCGTACAGGAGATGGAAGGATGGAAAGCCATCCTGCTGTTTGTGGTTCTTCTGCTGTTAATGGTGTGTATGCTGCTTCCTTATATTTTGGGTGCGATAACGTTCGCGCGGATTGTGATGGCGGAATTTCATCAGATCCAGGAGGAGCGCGAACAGCAGCAGAGAGAGTTTGACCGCAAGCGGAATCTGATGCTTTCCGATATCGCACATGATCTTCGGACACCGGTCACGACCGTATCCGGTTACGCAAAAGCATTGGCGGATCATATGGTACAGGAACCGGAAAAACAGCAGGAATATCTGAACGCCATACAGAATAAATCGGTTCGGATCGGAAATCTGATCAATTTGTTGTTTGAATATGTAAAACTGGATAGTGAAGGGTTTGCATTAAATGGAAAAACACTTGATTTGTGTGAACTTCTCAGAGAAAATGCGGCAATGCTGTATGCAGAGATGGAAGAAAACGGAATGACACTGACAGCAGATATTCCGGAGGAAACGATACCGGTCTGGGCGGATGAACTTCAGTTATCCCGTGTAGTGACAAACCTTCTGACAAATGCCATGCAGCACAATCCAAAGGGAACAAGAATCGGGCTGTTTGCTTATAGGGAGCTGGAGCGGATTTATGTATTGGTGGCAGACAGCGGAATTCTAATTCCAGAGGAACAGGCGCAGCATTTGTTTGATCCTTTTACGCGTGGGGACAAAGCGCGGGTAAGCGATGGGAGAAACGGACTTGGACTTTCCATCGTGTCAAAAATCGTGCAGATGCACGGATGGGACTTAAAACTGGTGCAACAGCCACAGATTCAGCATTATGCAAAAGCAGCCGGATTTGCAAAAGCATTTGTGATCCGGATGGAAAATGCCGGTATGTATTCTGTGCATTCGCCAAAATAAAAAAGTGGCAGAAAAGAGGGAGAGTCTATGATAATTATAAGAGCGATGGATCCGTATGAATTGCTTTGGATGGTACTTTTGATTGTGTTTGTTCTGGGAGAACTTGCAACAATAGGACTAACGTGCATATGGTTTGCCGCAGGTGCACTTGCGGCACTGGTTATGGCAATGGCAGGGGTAAATCCGGTGGTGCAGTTCCTGGTATTCTTAGTGGTATCCATTCTTTTGCTTGCTGCGACAAGACCGTGGGCGCGTAAATATGTAAATGCCAAAATGCAAAGAACAAACGCGGATAGCCTGATTGGGGAAAATATACGGATTTCCGAGCGCGTCAGTAATATGGATCAGACCGGGATGGCAGTTGTTCATGGACAGGAGTGGACGGTGCGTACCCGTAATGATAATGAGATCATTGAACCGGGAGAAGAAGCAAAAATTCTGGCAATCAGTGGTGTCAAACTTATAGTAGAAAAGGTATAGGTAAAGGAGGAAAAAGTTATGCCTGTTGTAATTCTCATTATAGTGATCATTGCATTGGTCATTATTGTGAACTGTGTGAAAATTGTTCCACAGGCGCATGCGGTAGTTGTGGAGAGACTTGGAGGGTATCTTACCACATGGTCGGTAGGGTTGCATTTTAAGGTGCCGTTTATTGACCGTATTGCAAAAAGGGTTTTGTTGAAGGAACAGGTGGTTGATTTCCCACCACAGCCGGTAATCACAAAAGATAACGTAACAATGCAGATTGATACGGTTGTATATTTTCAGATCACGGATCCAAAGCTGTATGCATACGGTGTGGAAAATCCAATCATGGCAATTGAAAATCTGACTGCTACGACGCTTCGTAATATCATTGGTGATCTGGAACTGGATGAGACACTGACATCGCGTGAGACCATCAACACAAAGATGCGTGCAACGCTGGATGTGGCAACAGATCCGTGGGGTATCAAAGTAAATCGTGTGGAGTTAAAGAACATTATTCCACCAAAGGCAATTCAGGATGCCATGGAGAAACAGATGAAGGCAGAGCGCGAGCGGCGTGAAGCCATTCTGCGTGCAGAAGGTGAGAAAAAATCTACAATTCTGGTTGCAGAAGGAAATAAGGAGTCTGCAATTCTCGATGCAGAGGCTGAAAAACAGGCTGCAATCCTGCGTGCCGAGGCACAGAAGGAAGCAACCATCAAGGAAGCCGAAGGTCAGGCAGAGGCTACATTAAAGATCCAGCAGGCCAATGCAGATGGTCTCCGTATGCTCAAAGAAGCTGCTCCGGATAATGCGGTACTTCAGATTAAGAGTCTGGAGGCATTTGCCAAGGCAGCAGACGGTCAGGCAACCAAGATTATTATCCCATCGGATATTCAGGGGATTGCAGGACTGAGCAAATCCATTGTGGAAATTGCAAAAGAAAACGGATAACACAGATACATCTGTGATGCATTGGACGAAACTGCTCCATGAAAATGGGGCAGTTTTTGTTATCTCAGTAAGGTCTTTATTTTGCACAGGGAAAATGTTATACTATAAATTATTGATGTGGGGGTATATTCCACAGTTGGGCGATGATGTGGAAAGAACAGGAGCGTAAATGAAATCAAAGGTTCGGTTTAAGGGAAAACTGAGATCATATCTCTGCTGGCCATTGTGGCTGACGATCCCGATGACACTCGCAGATGTGGGGCTTTATTTTTACGATGTGACGGCAGGCTTTTTGCTGACGGTATTTATTGTTGTCTATTTTGTACTGGAACTGGGCTTATATTATAATACCAGACCCCGGCTTGCAAATGAAATTATCAATTTTGCCACACAGTATGCAACGGTACAAAAAAAACTTTTGAATGAGTTTGAAATTCCATATGCGCTGCTGGATTATACGGGGAAAATTCTCTGGGTGAATGAACGTTTTTCCGAACTGACGGGAGTGGGGAGAAACTATCATAAATCAATTACAACCCTTTTTTCCAATATTACCCGTGAGTTTCTTCAGAAACATGAGGATGCACAGGATATAACAATTGAAAAAAAGGAGCGCATTTTCCGGATTTCCCTGAATCGTATTTATTTTGACGATATCATGGAGGAGAGTAAAGAAATTGATGTGAAAGGTTCCGATGAATTCCTGACGGCATTGTATCTGTTTGATGAGACGGAACTGCAGCACTGCAGACAGGAGAATCTGGATCAGAAACAGGTATCGGCACTTGTTTACATTGATAACTATGACGAGGCACTTGACAGTATCGAGGATGTGAAGCGATCACTTCTGATTGCCCTTGTCGACAGGAAAGTGAACCAGTATTTTTCAAAGATGGATGCGCTTGTCCGCAAAATTGAAAAAGACAAGTATTTTGTGGTATTTAAGTATAAATATTTACAGAAGCTTATGGATGACCGGTTCAGTGTACTTGAAGATGTCAAGACGGTCAAAGTGGGCAATGAGATGGCGGTCACGCTGAGTATCGGTGTCGGGATCAAGGGGACTTCTTATAACGAAAACTATGAGCAGGCACGTGCAGCGATTGATCTGGCACTCGGACGGGGCGGCGATCAGGTCGTTGTCAAAAATGGTGAGGATATTGCATATTTTGGCGGCAAGGCAAAACAGGTGGAGCGCAACACCCGTGTAAAAGCGAGGGTCAAGGCACATGCGCTGCATGAAATTATTGAAAGCCGTGAGAATGTGATTATCATGGGACACAGCCTGACAGATGTCGATTCCCTTGGTGCAGGGATTGGAATTTTCTGTGCAGCCCGTGTGCTTGGAAAAAAGGCACAGATCGTGATCAATGAGCCAACAACTTCCATCCGGCCGCTTATGGAATGTTTTACTCCGGAAAAAGGCTATCCGGAAGACATGTTTATCAACAGTGAGATTGCAATCGAGGAAGTAAGCCGCAATTCCCTGGTTATGGTGGTAGATACCAATCGGCCAAGTTATACGGAGTGCCCGGAACTGCTCACGCGCACAGATACGATCGTTGTGTTTGATCATCACCGTCAGGGCAGCGAAGTGATTGAAAATCCGCTTCTGTCCTATATTGAGCCGTATGCGTCTTCTGCCTGTGAGATGGTAGCAGAAGTTTTACAGTACTTCCAGGAGGGATTCAAGCTTTCTCCGGCAGAGGCAGACTGCATTTATGCAGGTATTTTGATTGATACCAATAACTTTATGACCAAAACAGGTGTCCGTACATTTGAGGCGGCAGCATATCTCAGACGCTCCGGGGCAGAAGTGACCCGTGTGCGTAAAATGCTGCGAAATGATATGGCATGCTATAAAGCCCGTGCGGAGGCAGTGCGTCATGCGGAAGTATACCGTGGGGCATTTGCAATTTCTGTCTGTCCGAGTGAGGACGTGGAAAGTCCGACGATTGTCGGCGCGCAGGCAGCAAATGAGCTGCTCAATATTATAGGAATCAAGGCATCTTTTGTGCTGACAGAGTACGCAGGAAAAATATACATCAGTTCGCGTTCCATTGATGAGATCAATGTACAGTTAATCATGGAACGAATGGGTGGCGGCGGTCATTTGAATGTGGCTGGTGCACAGTTGACGGGATGTACGATTTCCGAGGCAAAACATGCCATTATGCGGACCATTGATGAAATGCTTGAAGAAGGAGATATACAGGAATGAAAGTAATTTTATTACAGGATGTGAAAGCTCTTGGGAAAAAGGGCGAAATCGTAAATGTGAGTGACGGTTATGCACGCAATGCAATTCTGCCGAAGAAACTTGGAGTAGAGGCAACGACAAAGAATCTGAATGACCTCAAATTGCAGAATCAGCATGCAGACAAAGTGGCAGCTGAAAATTTAGAGCACGCAAAGGAACTGGCGGAAGAGATCGGAACAAAGAAAGTTGTTGTAAAGATCAAATCCGGTGAGGGCGGACGTATTTTCGGGTCTGTTTCCACCAAGGAAATTGCACAGGCTGCAAAAGAGCAGGCAGGGCTGGATCTGGATAAAAAGAAGATGCAGCTGGGCGAATCCATCAAGGCTCTTGGAACTTATGAGATTCCGGTGAAGCTTCATCCAAAGGTAACCGCAACACTGCGTGTTCAGGTTGTTGAGGAATAGGAGGAAGTTCGCTTGGAAGAAACGCTGATCAAGCGGGTGATGCCGAACAGTCTGGAAGCCGAGCAGTCGGTCATTGGTTCCATGATCATGGATCAGGATGCCATTGTCACAGCCATGGAGATCCTTCTGCAGGAAGATTTTTATCACAAGCAGTATGGAATTCTCTTTGATGCGATGATCGAATTGTACAGCAGCGGACAGCCGGTGGATCTGGTTACACTGCAGAATAAACTCAAGGAAAAGGATGTACCACAGGAAGTCTCCAGTCTGGAATTCGTTGGAGAATTGGTGCGTGCGGTTCCGACATCCGCGAATGTCAAATATTATTGTAATATTGTAAAAGAAAATTCCATGAAGCGGAAACTCATCCGGGTCACGGAAGAGATAGAGAATGAGTGCTATGCGGGCAAAGAATCGCTCGAAAGTGTTCTGGATAAGACCGAACATGATATTTTTGCATTGTTGTCAAGCCGTACCGGTGGAGACTATGTGCCGATTCGTCAGGTTGTCATGAACGCACTGGAAAAGATTGAAAAAGCGTCACAGCAGGACGGAAATGTTACGGGAATACCGACAGGGTTTATTGATTTGGATTACCGGACAGCGGGATTACAGCCATCGGATCTGGTATTGATTGCAGCCCGTCCGTCTATGGGAAAGACAGCGTTTGTTTTAAACATTGCACAGTATGTGGCATTTCATGAAAACATGTGCACGGCGATATTTTCATTGGAAATGTCGAAGGAGCAGCTGGTAAACCGACTGTTCTCCCTGGAATCCCGTGTAGATGCACAGGCACTTCGTACCGGTAATCTGTCGGATGCTGACTGGGCGAAACTCGTCGAAGGAGCCGGAATCATAGGGGATTCCGAACTGATCATTGATGATACGCCAGGAATCAGTATTTCCGAGATGCGCAGTAAATGCCGTAAATATAAGCTGGAGCATGATCTGAAACTTATCATCATTGACTATCTGCAGTTGATGTCTGGGTCCGGCAGGAGTACAGACAGCCGGCAGCAGGAGATTTCGGACATCTCCCGTTCCCTGAAAGCACTTGCCCGTGAACTGAATGTACCGGTGCTTGCTTTGTCCCAGCTTTCCCGTGCAGTAGAGCAGAGACCGGATCATCGTCCGATGCTCTCCGATCTGCGAGAATCCGGAGCGATCGAGCAGGATGCCGATGTCGTGATGTTTATTTATCGTGATGATTATTATAACAAGGATACTGAACTGAAAGGAATTTCAGAAATCATTATCGCCAAACAGCGTAATGGTCCGATCGGTACGGTGAACCTCGCATGGCTGCCGGAATACACGAAGTTTGCAAATCTGGAACGATAAAATTTTTCTTATGATCATGCATCAAATTAAATACATTTGCCGAAATGCTTGCGCTTTGGACGGGTTTGTACTAGAATACCATTAAGCCAATAAGGCAATAATGATCATTATTCATAAGGAGGATTTTATTATGGCATACGTTATTTCTGATTCATGCGTTAGCTGTGGTACATGTGCAGGCGAGTGTCCTGTAGGAGCAATCTCTGCAGGTGCTTCTCAGTACGAGATCGATGCAAATAGTTGTGTTGATTGTGGTACATGTGCTGGTGTTTGCCCAACTGGAGCAATCGCTCAGGGCTAATCACATAATAAAACGAAACGAAGAGCTGTCTCTTAAACCACGGAGGCAGCTCTTTTTCGATTATAGAAAGAGAGGAATAACATGGCTACATTAGGAAATCCTAAGAATACTATTGCAGTATTGCAGAAATACCAGTTTAATTTTCAGAAAAAATTTGGACAGAATTTTTTGATTGATACAGGAATTTTAGAGGAAATTATAGAAGCTGCGCAGATCACAAAGGATGATTTTGTGCTGGAAATCGGTCCGGGAATCGGAACCATGACACAATATCTCTGTGAGGCGTCACGCGCGGTAGTGGCAGTGGAAATAGATACCAATCTGATTCCGATTCTAAAAGATACGCTTGCGGAATATAATAATGTGGATGTATTGAATGAAGATATTTTAAAAGTAAATATTTCAAAACTTGCGGAAGAAAAAAATAACGGGAAACCGATCAAGGTCGTTGCAAATCTTCCGTATTACATTACGACTCCGATCATCATGGGATTGTTTGAAAGCCATGTGCCGATCGACAGTATCACGATCATGGTACAGAAAGAAGTAGCGGATCGTATGCAGGAAGGACCGGGAAGCAAGGAATATGGCGCACTTTCCCTGGCGGTGCAATATTACGCAAAACCGGAAATCGTAGTCAATGTTCCGCCAAGCTGTTTTATGCCGCAGCCGAAAGTCGGCAGTGCCGTGATCCGTCTGACACGTCATAGTGAGCCGCCGGTTACCGTAAAAAGTGAAAAACTGCTGTTTCAGGTGATCCGGGCATCGTTCAATCAGCGCAGGAAAACACTGGCAAACGGGCTTGCCAATTATGGTGCATTCGGTCTTCCGAAAGAAGAACTGCAGGCATGTATTGAGGAACTTGGCGTACCGGTTAATATTCGTGGAGAGGCACTTTCTTTAGAGCAGTTTGCACAGCTCTCCAATATTATTTATGATCACAGGAGTGCTGTATAAAAACAGCGCGGGCAGTCCATACTATCATCAAAGACCATAAAACGAAATGATGATGGAGGTAAGCCAAATGAGAAAACAACAGTATATAGCCACTGTCGCGTGTCTGGTAGCGGGAGTGATTGGATTTGTCAGTGTATATGCCACGGATAAAGGAAAAGAACGCAGGGAAGCAGAACAGGAAATTGCGGCACAGACCCAGCAGGAGGCACCGGCTTCCTATGAAGTGAAACCGGAAATAAGTGTGGAAGATGCAACGAAAAAAGCGGAAGAACAGGCGTTAAAGCTGGCAGAGCAGGAAAAAATGAAACAGGAAGAAACACAGCAGGAGGAAGAGAAGAAACAGGACGAAGAAAAAACAGTAGAGACAGCAGCCACCGTGACACAGCATTTTGACAAGAGTTCTGCGGTCTGGCCAATTGAGGGAGATGTTCTGCTGGATTACAGCATGGATTCCACCATTTATTTTCCCACGTTAGAGCAGTACCGATGCAATCCTGCCATGGTGATCAGTGGCAATGTCAATGATAAAGTGTTTGCAATGGCAACGGGAAAAATAACGGATATTCAGGAAAATGAAGAAACCGGATGTACGGTGATACAGGATCTGGGTGACGGATATGCTGCGGTTTACGGACAGTTGAAGGAACTGAATTTTGCAAAAGGGGATACGCCGGAAGCTGGTCAGGTGCTGGGATATGTCAGTGAGCCGACAAAATATTATACAACCGAAGGCAGTAACGTCTATTTTCAGCTGAAAAAAGATGGAAAAGCTGTGGATCCGAAAGAATATCTTCCGCAGATGGCGATGGATACGCTGGATTGACATTCATAGTTTTTTCTAATACAATAAAATGTAAACGGTTTTGGAGCTTTATGCGAAAAAACCGTACATAATCAAGAGGTATCTCAGCTTAAGAGGGATAAAATATGGAATTTAACCAGTACAATACAACCGTACAACAGTGGATTCATACAGTTCTGGAAAATCGGGAAACCAATGCGGACGTGGTGTTGGAATGCTGTCGGGATATCATAGCGTATGGACGAAAAACAGATGATCCAAAGCTGATGGGATTCGGTTTCTTTTATGGTGGGGAAATCTATTATGAATTAAATGACGGAGCACATTTTTTCCATATGATGACAGAGGCACTGACGTATCTGGACCGTGCAGAGGAATGGGAACTTGTGGTGCGTTGTTACAATTTTCTGGGAATCGCATCCATGAGCAGAGGAAATCCATCGCTTGCGCTTGACTATTATATGAATGGTCTTAAGGACAGTGATACATATGATCTTCCAATGCAAAAGATTATGATTCTGATCAATATGGGGTTATTGTATCTGGAGTGTGGGCATTATGCAGATTCCGAGAATTCTTTTTTAGAAGCTTATCAGATTTTGCAGACAAAACAGAAGGATGAAAAGTATAATTTTTATATGTATGCTTTTTATGGAAATATGGCAGAATGTCTGATCCTGCAGGATCGTCTGGAGGAAGCAAAACCATATCTGGAGTATCTGCATAAAGATGGCTGGGAACAGGTTGCCCTTACAGAGCGGCTGTTTATCGACATCGTGGATGTAATTTATTATCACAAGATGGGAGATGTACAGAAGCGGAATGAGAGTATTCAGATGATCCATCAGAATCTTCCGGATAATCTGACGGTACTGGACTTTTTTTCGGATTATTACCGTTGTTGTCTGGTGTTGCTGGAAACGGACCAGGATGAATCGTTCTGGCGTATCATTGAAGTAATCGAACCACAGGTGGTGAATTTTAAGATCATTAATCTGCAGCTGAAAGTTCTGTCCCTGAAGATGAAATTTTACCGGAAGCATAACCAGAATGCGGAATATCTGCAGGCGGCAGGGCTTTACTATGAATTGTCTGAACGGAACGAAGCAGTGACGCGCAACATGCTTTCAAGTATGATTACGTTGCGCAAAAATCTGGAGAATATGCGCAAAGCCAGAATGAAGGCGGAACGAAAGAATCTTGTATTACAGGAGCGTTCCGAGCAGGATCCGTTGACGCGTATGGCAAACAGGTTCCGTCTGAATGATTATGCAGAAGAGGTGTTTGCCTATTCGCAGGAGAATGATATTCCGGTTGCGATGGAAATACTCGATATTGATTATTTTAAGGAATATAATGATAATTACGGACATCAGGAAGGAGACCGGTGTCTGGTAAGTATCGCAAATACGATCCGTAATCTGGTGGAGGAAGCGGAAGGATTCTGTGCACGGTATGGAGGGGATGAGTTTGTCATTATCTATGCGAATGTGACACGGGAACAGGCTGTTTCCTTTGCAGAAGAGTTGCGCAGACGTGTACTTGCATTAGAAATAGAACACCGGTTTTCCAAGGCACTTCCGGTAGTGACGATTTCGCAGGGAATCTGTTGGGGAATCCCGCGCAAGGGAAACCGCAGCTGGGATTTTTTGCATGCAGCAGATAATATGCTTTACCGGGTGAAGAAATTCAGCCGGAACAATTATTGTGTAGGGGGGCTTGATGAAACTGAAGACGTGACCATGGGAACCGCATTGTAACGGCATGGCAGTCGAAACCTGGCAAAAAGAAAAGGATGAAAATGGAAACAGTTAAATTTGAAGAATTAGGGTTATATCCGCAGCTTCTGCGGGCAATCAAAGAGATGGGATTTGAAGAGGCAACACCTATCCAGTCACAGGCGATTCCGGTTGTGATGAGTGGGGTAGATGTGATTGGTCAGGCACAGACCGGAACCGGAAAGACAGCTTCTTTCGGAATCCCTCTTTTGATGAAAGTGGACCCAAATAATAAAAAAACGCAGGCAATCGTACTTTCTCCGACAAGAGAACTGGCCATCCAGAGCGCGGAAGAAATCCGGAAACTTGCAAAATATATGCATGGGATCAAAGTGCTTCCCATTTATGGAGGGCAGGATATTTCCCGTCAGATCAAGGCATTAAAAGGTGGGGCAACCATCATCATCGGAACACCGGGGCGTGTGATGGATCATCTGCGCCGCAAAACCATTCGCTGTGATTATATTAACACGATCGTGCTGGATGAAGCGGATGAGATGCTTAATATGGGATTCCGCGAGGATATAGAAACAATTTTATCCTATATCCCGGATGAAGACCGGCAGACAGTACTTTTTTCGGCAACTATGCCAAAGCCGATTCTGGAAATCACAAGAAAATTCCAGCATGATGCGACTACGATCAAGGTGACGAAGAAAGAACTGACGGTTCCGAATATTGACCAGTATTATTATGATGTGCGCAGAAATGATAAGATGGAAGTGCTGACACGCCTGCTGGATTACTATAATCCGAAGCTTTCACTGGTATTTTGTAATACCAAGCGCATGGTGGATGAACTGGCATCGGAGTTACAGGGACGCGGCTATGCAGCCGAGGGAATTCATGGCGATATGAAACAGGTGCAGCGTGACCGAGTGATGAAAAAATTCCGAAATGGGAAAACAGATATCCTGATTGCAACCGATGTCGCAGCGCGTGGAATTGATGTGGATGATGTTGAAGCGGTATTCAACTATGACCTGCCACAGGACAATGAATATTATGTGCACCGGATCGGAAGAACCGGACGCGCCGGCCGTACCGGAAAAGCGTTTAATTTCGTTAAGGGCAAGGAAGTATACAAACTCAAAGAGATCCAGCGCTATTGCAAGACAAAGATCAAGGCGCAGCCAATCCCATCTTCGGATGATGTGGCAGCGATCAAGGCGGATAAGATTCTTGACGGCATCGGACAGATTATCGAGGACGGAGATCTGCGCGATATGATCGAACTGATAGAGCAGCAGGTGAACAACTCTGATTATACAGCGATGGATATTGCAGCTGCGTTTTTAAAACAGGCAATCGGCGGAGTGGAATTATCAAAGGAGGATCACGAATTTGATGATGCATTAGCAGGAGATACCGGAGCCGAGGAAGGGATGGTACGTCTGTTCATTAACATCGGAAAGAGCCAGCGGATCCGCCCGGGAGATATTCTCGGGGCTGTAGCCGGAGAGGCAAAGATTCCGGGCAAACTTGTGGGGGCAATTGACATGTATGATAATTACACATTTGTCGAGGTGCCGCAGGAGTATGGAAAAGATGTATTAAAAGCCATGAAAAATGTAAAGATCAAAGGAAAGTCGGTCAACGTGGAGCCGGCAAATGCACGATAGAGGATAAGGACGTTTTGGGGGGATATTTACTATGGGGGAAGCTGCAAATGGCAAAGATGCCATGGATCAGATCGAAAAGCTTCAGCCACAGATTGTTATCAGTGACGTTGTAATGCCGCTGATGGACGGTGTCGATTTTACGGTGGCGGTACATCACCGCTATCCGCACATCCAGATGATCATTCTCAGTGGATACGATAATTTTGAATATGTAAAGCAGACGCTCATGCAGGGGGTGGTGGATTATATCTTAAAGCCAACCCTCACACCGCATGAGCTTCTTGGCGTGCTTCAAAAAGCGGCAGCGCGGATTCCCGGCTGGCATCCGGATCATGCAATGACCGGGGAAACCGCGGAGGAACTGCTCAAAGAATTGCTGCTCGGGGAAACAAAAACAGGAGAAGAACTGCAAAAGGTATTTGCCGCATCCTATTACTGCATGTATGCGGTTACGATTGCGCATGGGAGTGAACGGGCGGCAGAAACAGCAGAACTTCTATGCGAAAAAATACAGCGTGCCAAAAATGAATTTTCCGGAGTACTCATCTGTTCTCTTCCGACGGGCATCCTCTTCCTTGTTCTGCAGAAAAGTTTTGCAAACGGAATTGTGGGGGCTGTCAAAGGATAAGACGACATGCCGGATACCGTGGGTTTTCAGGATTTCAGTGAAATCGGAAACCCACGGTTTTTGCATTTAGAACAAATATCAGATATGGAAGTAGTAAATAAAACTACGTATAAAAGAAATGAAAACAAATACATGTTGACAAAGAAACCACATTGCCATATACTGAAAAATGTTTGATTGTCAAACAATTTTGAAATATGGAGGAAACGTGCATGATAAGCACATATACATCAAAGTTGAAACAACTGCAGATCGGGGATCTGATTGCAAAAATTCCGATTATCCAGGGTGGCATGGGGGTAGGAATCAGCAGAAGTCATCTGGCGGGAGCTGTGGCAAAGGAGGGCGGTGTCGGTATCATTTCTACTGCGCAGATCGGCTACGATGAAGAAGGCTTCGAGAATGATCAGGCAGGCTGTAACTTAAAAGCCATCAAAAAACATATCCGGAAAGCAAAGGAGCTTGCCTGTGGAAACGGACTTGTGGGTGTCAATATTATGGTTGCATTAAAGAATTACAAAGAGCATGTCCAGACAGCAGTTGCGGCAGGGGCAGATGTGATTATCAGCGGAGCCGGGCTTCCCATGAATCTGCCGGAGTTTGTCAGCAGAACCTGCCGGACAAAGATAGCTCCGATTGTATCCTCGAAGCGTGCAACCCAGCTGATATTGAAGATGTGGGCGCACCGCTATGACCGCACGGCGGACTTTATTGTAGTGGAGGGACCGAAAGCCGGCGGGCATCTGGGGTTTTCCAATGAACAGCTGGCACATATGGATGCCATTAATTTTGACGGAGAGATCCGGCAGATTATCGACTGCAAAAAGGAATACGAACAGCGGTATCAGAAAAATATTCCGGTCATTGTGGCCGGCGGGATATTTGATCAGAAAGATATTTCGCATGCGCTGGATCTCGGCGCGGATGGTGTGCAGATTGCCAGCCGCTTTGTCGCAACCGAAGAATGTGATGCATCGGAGGCATACAAGGAGGCGTATATTCACGCCAGTGAGGAAAATATCGAGATTATCCAAAGCCCGGTCGGTATGCCGGGACGTGCACTGCGTAATAAGTTTATCGACCGTGTAAAGCGCGCAAAGCTGCCAGTCAGTAAATGTTACAACTGTCTGGAAAAATGCAGTCCGCAGAAAGTTCCTTACTGTATTACGAAAGCATTGATCGATGCCGTGCGCGGGGATGTGGAAAACGGTCTGGTATTCTGTGGGGCGAATACGGGGCGGATTCATGAGATCACTACGGTACATCATCTGATGCAGGAGCTGGCTGGAGATCTACAATAAAAAATGGTTTGTGTGATTTTCCCTTGGAATCAAAGAATTCCTGTAGTAAAATAAGAAGTAAAGCAGTAATGCAGATACGGGAAAACAGGAAAGAAGGAGAACACGCAGCATGACGGTGGCCGCACACGGTGGGGATATTTATCAAAATCAGATCACATATGATTTTTCTGTAAATACCAATCCGCTGCCGCTGCCGGAGATATTGCAGAAACGGATGGCGGAAGCGGCTGTTCACAGCAACCGTTATCCACAGTATGACAATGTGCTGTTGCGGGAACGGCTTGCAGCACTTTATGGTTTTTCAACAGAAGAAGTAGTGTGTGGCAACGGAGCATCCGAATTATTTGTTGCGATTGTGCATGCACTGCGCCCGAAGCGGGTGGGCATTTTGGCTCCTTCTTTTTCGGGATATGCCTGGGCGGCTCAGACAGTGGGAGCCGAGATATGCAGTATTCCGTTGCGGGAAGAAAATAATTTTGCCATGGATATGGCACAGATGGAGTCATTGTGCAGGCAGCTGGATGGAATCGGTTTATTATTTTTGGCGAACCCCGCGAATCCGGTGGGGAACAAAATGGAAGCGTCTCTTTTGGAGACGCTTCTTGACGTGTGTGAAAAGAAACAGATTACTGTGGTGCTGGACGAATGTTTCATTGCATTCACGGGGACGGAAGGATATGTTTCCTGGATCCGGAAATATCCGCATCTGATTGTCGTGCGGGCATATACAAAGATCTATGCGATTCCGGGAATCCGGCTGGGGTATCTGCTGGCGCAGAAAGATATCTGTGAAAAAATTGCGCATCAGCTGCCGGAGTGGAATGTATCTGTGGTTGCGCAGCGGATCGGCATGGACATTCTGAATGATTCGCTTCCTGGTTGGAGTCGTAGAAAGTATCTGAAGAATACGATTGGGCTGATTCAGGAAGAAAAGCACTTTTTAAAACACGAGTTAACAAAAATATTTGGAAATCAAATGAAAATTTTTCCTTCGGAAGCTAATTTTTTGTTGCTGAAAACACAAATTCCACTGTACAGATTATTGCTGGAAAGAGGAATTCTGATCCGAAACTGCGCAAACTATACAGGACTGGGACAGGACTTTTACAGAATTGCCGTAAAAGGTCATCCGGAAAATGTACAACTGATTGAGGCATTGCTGGATATAAAGAAGAAAGGAGAAGAAAAACGTTATGGAAAACATTGAATATGTTCTTCCGGGAGAGATTGAAAAAAGAAGTTTTGCCATCATAGGGGAAGAACTAAAGGAGCGTGGTATCGTGCTTCCACCGGAACAGGAGCCGGTGACAAAGCGCGTGATCCATACAAGTGCGGATTTTGATTATGCAAAGACGATGACGTATTCTCCCCATGCCGTGCAGATTGCCAAAGAACTGATTGCAGGTGGCGCTGACATTGTCACGGATACCAATATGGCGCTTGCAGGCATCAACAAAAAACGGTTAGGGGAATTTGGAGGAACGGTGCATTGTTTTATGGCAGATGAGGATGTGGCGCGGGAGGCAAAGGCGCGGCAGGTGACACGTGCGACGGTCAGCATGGAACATGCAGCAAATATTGACAAACCTGTAATTTTTGCCGTGGGAAATGCGCCGACGGCATTGATTTCGCTCTATGAACTGATGCAGAAAAGTGATTGGCGTCCTGCATTTATTATTGGAGTTCCGGTGGGATTTGTAAATGTAGAGGCGGCAAAAGAACTGATTTTAAAAACAGATGTGCCACATATTGTCAACCGCGGTAGAAAAGGCGGCAGCAATGTAGCGGCAGCAATCGTAAACGCACTGTTATATCAGATCCGGCCGGTATAAAGGAAAGAAGGAGGCGTATCTGGTGTGAGGTACGGATTTACAACCGGCAGCTGTGCTGCCGCTGCTGCAAAGGCTGCGGCATATATGCTTCTGACGGGAAAAATAAAAAACTGTATAACGATTGAGACCCCAAAAGGAATTCCATACACCGCGGAAGTGACGGATATCGTGCGCGGGGAATCTCAGGTTTCCTGCGCTGTGGTCAAGGATGGCGGCGATGATCCGGATGTGACCAGCGGAAGTAAAATCTGTGCCACGGTCACCGCGGACAACCGTGGGGATGGAGAAAAAGAACTTCTGCAGATTGACGGAGGAAAGGGTGTGGGCCGTGTGACGAGACCCGGACTGGATCAGCCCGTAGGCAATGCCGCAATCAATCATGTGCCGCGGGAAATGATCACCCGGGAAGTGCAGGAAGTGTGCCGGCTCTGTGATTTTCACGGAACGCTGCATATTCTGATTTCCGTGCCGGATGGGGAAGCACTTGCAGAGCGTACGTTTAATCCAAGACTGGGGATTGTCGGGGGAATCTCAATACTGGGAACGACAGGAATTGTGGAACCGATGAGCAGTCAGGCACTTAAGGAGACCATTCGTGTGGAACTCCGCCAGCAGCGTGCAGAGGGGAGGAATATTGCGGCGGTTTCACCGGGAAATTATGGACTGGATTTCATGCAGCAGACCTATGGATATGATCTTGACCGCAGTGTGAAATGCAGTAATTTTATCGGTGAGACGATCGATATGGCGGCGGAACTGGGATTTTGTGCAATGCTTCTGACCGGACATATTGGAAAACTGATTAAGGTGGCGGGAGGCATTATGAACACCCATTCCCATGAGGGAGATTGTCGGATGGAACTTTTAGCGGCAGCCGGCATCCGTGAAAATGTATCTTTAGAATGTTTAAAGAAGATTTTAGATTGCGTCACAACCGAGGAAGCACTTGCGTTTATTGATGCCGAAGGTAAAAAAGAAGATGTTATGGAAGATATCATGAAAAAAATTGATTTCTATCTGAAAAAACGTGCGGCCGGTCGGTTACAGATTGCTTGTATTGTCTATTCCAATACCTACGGGCTGCTTGGGATGACTGCAAAAGCAGAAGAATTACTCAGGAGGTTGCTATGATTTATTTTGTCGGAGCAGGAAGCGGAGCACCGGATCTGATTACTGTGCGGGGAATGCGTCTGCTGCAGAAAGCAGATGTCATCATCTATGCCGGTTCGCTGGTCAATCCACAGCTTCTCGATTATGCAAAAGAGGGCTGTGAGATTCATAACAGCGCCAAAATGACACTTGAAGAGGTTATTTCGGTGATGGAACAGGCAGAAAAAAATAATTTAATCACGATTCGACTTCATACGGGAGAACCCAGTATATACGGAGCGGTGCGGGAACAGATGGATATTCTCGATCAGAAGGGGATTGCGTATGAGAGTTGTCCGGGTGTGAGTGCCTGTTTTGGAGCAGCGGCATCGCTGAATCTGGAATATACCCTTCCGGATGTGTCACAGTCACTGATCATCACCCGGATGGCCGGAAGGACGGCGGTACCGGAAAAGGAGAGTATTGAGAGTTTTGCCGCACACCATGCTTCCATGGCAATTTATCTGAGTACCGGAATGCTGGAGGAATTATCACGGCGCCTTGTAAATGGTGGATATGAGCCGGATACACCTGCGGCACTGGTGTACAAGGCAACCTGGTCGGACGAGGAAGCATATATCTGTACTGTGCAGGAGCTGGCGGCGGTGGCAAAGAAACATAATATTACAAAAACCGCTCTGGTGCTGGTCGGAGATGTAATATCAAATCAGCATTATACGCGCTCCAGACTCTACGCGCCGGATTTTACAACCGAATTCCGCAAGGCGAAAACCCAAAACACTGTAGAAAATGAGGGAGTAATGTGTAACATCCATGCGGGAAAGGAGTTACCGGAATGATCCTGTATATGACCTGGTTTTCGGAACGTGGAAGAGAGCTTGTGGCACGAATCACAGAACTTTCACTTTCTGTTTCGTATGGATTTTGGCAGAGCCGTTACGGTGGTCACCCTGCGGTTTCAAAGATACAGATAAGAGAAAGAGGAAACCGGTCACTTCCGGATTTTCTGGAGGAGGCTTTTGCACAACAGTTTCCCGTGATTTTCATTGGAGCTCTCGGGATTGCCGTACGGGCCATCGCACCTTTGATCCGCCACAAAACCGTGGACAGTCCGGTACTGGTGCTGGATGAGGCCGGACAGTTTGTGATTCCGGTGTTGTCCGGACATCTGGGTGGTGCCAATGAACTGGCGCAGCAGATCGCAGAATCATTGCATTCCGCTGCGGTTGTGACGACGGCAACAGACGTGAATGGGCTTTTTGCCGTTGATGTGTTTGCAAGAAAAAATGGCCTGCGGGTGTGTAACCCCGAAGCGATCCGGCATGTGTCTGGAAAACTGTTACAGGGCGAAATCATTGTGATGGCGGTAGACCCGGCATGCATGTCCCCGGAGGAGATGGCAGAATTACAGCCGCCAAAGGAAGTAAAGCTGATTTCGTGGAACGAAGCACAGGCGGAACATGCTGTGGATGTGTGGATTACAAAAAAAGAGCCACAGGAAGACCGTAAAACGCTTGTTTTAGCTCCGAAAACAGCCGTACTTGGCATGGGATGCAGAAAAAATAAAAGTTATAACGAGATAAAACAAATGATAAAAACAATGGTGGATAGCAGAGAAATAGACCTGGATGATATTTATGCCCTGGCATCGGTTGATGTGAAGGAAAAAGAACCCGGTCTGCAGGAACTGGCACAGCATTTGCGGGTACCGTTTGTCGTTTTTTCTGCCGGAGAACTGAAAAAAGTGCCGGGTGATTTCACCGCATCCGCGTTTGTGGCTCAGACAGTGGGAGTGGATAATGTGTGTGAGCGTGCTGCGGTCGCTGCAGCAGACGGAGGTAGTTTGCTGATACATAAGCAGGCTATGGATGGCGTGACAATTGCCGTGGCAAAACGGGAGAAAATCGTATTGCAGTTTGTGTGAAACAGGCGTTTGCGTGAAATGAAAGGAAGGAGAAAGAAATGAAACACCGGATTTATGTGGTCGGTATGGGACCGGGACAGGAAAATATGATGACGCAGGAAGCCATGCAGGTGTTAGAAGCCAGTGATGTGATCATCGGTTATACCGTATATCTGAAATTGCTTGGGGAACGGTTCGGGTGCAAAGAATTATTGTCTACACCGATGCGGCAGGAGCGGGAACGCTGCCAGATGTGTTTCGAGAAGGCAAGAGAAGGCAAAAAAGTGGCATTGATCTGCAGCGGAGATGCCGGAATTTACGGGATGGCATCCCTGATGCTGGAAATCGGAAAATTATATGATGATTGTATCATTGAAGTAATTCCCGGAATAACAGCAGCAAGCAGCGGTGCGGCAGTGCTTGGGGCTCCTCTCAACCATGATTTTTGCGTGATCAGCCTGAGTGATCTTCTCACCCCGTGGGAGAGGATTAAAAAGCGGCTGATTGCAGCGGCAGAGGGAGATTTTGCAATGGCAATTTATAATCCGTCGAGCCATAAACGGGCAGACTATCTGGAGCGTGCCTGCAGAATTCTGATGGAACACGGGGTGGAACCGGAGCGTGCCTGTGGGTATGTGGAAAATATCGGACGCGATGATACGAAAGCCGTAACACTTCCCATGGAGGAACTGGTGCATACACCGGTGAACATGTTTACCACGGTATTTATCGGGAATTCCCAGACAAAAATTATTGATGGAAAGCTTGTGACACCGAGAGGATACCATATATAGCAGCAGAAAACGGGGAAGAGGAATAAGATGGCAGAGAAAGTGTTAATTTATGCGGGAACAACGGAAGGTCGTCTTCTCGCACAGGAACTTTCACGGGCACATATTGCCTGTGATGTGCATGTAGCAACCGAATACGGTCAGATGGTCATGCCGGAACTTGCCGGGGTGAAGGTCTGTGTAGGAAGACTGGACGTAGAGGAAATGCGCGCCCTGCTGAAAAAAAACGGACAGAACAACTATGCGGCAGTCGTGGATGCTACGCATCCGTTTGCCACAGAAGTGTCTGCCAACATCCGGGAGAGTACAAAAGGAAGTGGAATTCCATATCTGCGGCTCCAGCGGCGAATGGACGATGGAATCTGTAGCATACCGGAAAACGAAGGCATGAAAGAGCGCGCTGGAACCGTGCATGTGTTTGCCGATTATGAAAGCTGTGTCCAGGCACTTACGGACACATCCGGAAACATTCTTCTGACAACCGGAAGCAAAGAGCTGGCGGTATTTGCACCCCTGAAGGAGCGTTTGTTTGTGCGTGTGCTTCCCGGATTGGAGAGTATCGGTCTCTGTGAAAAGGCGGGTATCCGCGGAAAGCAGATTCTTGCGATGCAGGGCCCGTTTTCGGAGGAAATGAATCTGGCAATGATCCATCAGTTTTCGATCCGCTATCTGGTTACAAAAGCCAGCGGTGCGCACAGCGGATTTCAGGAAAAACTTGCGGCAGCGCAGAAAGCAGGTATTACGGCATGCGTGATCGGGAAACAGGAACAGGAACAGGGAATGTCTTATGCACAGGTAACCGAAACACTTTCCTGTCTGCTTGGACATGCGATTTCCGGTCGTCCGGAGGTGGAAATTTCCCTGATTGGCATCGGTATGAGTGCAGCGACACTGACACAGGAAGCAAAAAGAGCGCTGGAAGAGTCTGATGTGGTTTTTGGGGCAGAACGGATGCTCGAAGTGGTGGAAAACAGTAAGGAAACCTATCCTTTTTATCTCGCAAAAGATATTTTACCGGTTTTAAGACAAAAGGAATCCCAAATGGATGGCCAGAAACTGAAAGTCTCCATATTATTTTCCGGAGATACTGGATTTTACAGTGGAACAGAAAAAATAAAAACAGAATTAAATAAAAATAATTACAAAAAAATTCGTATTTTTCCAGGAATTTCATCCGTTTCCTACCTCTCTGCGGCAACAGGAATTGCCTGGCAGGATGCAAAAATTTTAAGTATTCATGGGAAAAAGGATACCGCGGAGACCAGAGCGCTCGTTCTCGATGCAATCCGGCATTTTCCCAAGACGTTTCTGCTGGTTTCCGGGGTGGAGGATGTCCGACGGATCGGATGCTGGATAGAAGAAGAAAAATTGACGCAAACCCGCATGATTGCTGGATTTCAGCTCTCTTATGACAGAGAAAAAATCCGCGAGCTATCGTATGAAGAGGCAAAAAATACAAAAGAAGAGGGCCTGTATACCCTGTTGTTATGCAATGAAAATGTGCAAAAAAGACGTCTTGTTCCGGGAATGTCCGATGAATCATTTTTGCGTGTCGTGGAAGGGGAAAAAACAGTTCCGATGACCAAGGAAGAAGTGCGCGCGCTTTCCTTATGTAAACTTGGCCTGACGGAAGATGCTGTGGTATATGATGTGGGGAGCGGTACCGGATCAATTGCAGTGGAGTGCGCAAAATGCAGTCCGGGGATTCGTGTGTACGCCATTGAGCAAAAAGCCACAGCACAGCAGCTTCTGCGCCGGAATCTGGAAAAATTTCATCTGGCAAATGTGATTCCGGTGGATGGGAAAGCACCGGAAATATTGGAACCACTGGAACCTCCGACACATGTATTTATTGGGGGAAGCAGTGGACGCCTTGCGGATATTCTGCATGTCATCTGGGAGAAGAATCCACGGACACGTGTGGTCGTCAATGCCATAAGTCTTGAAACCGTGGCTCAGATTACAGAACTTGCTGCAGGGAAAATGCAGACAGAAATCATACAGGTGCAGGTCAGCAGAGCAAAAACCGTGGGAACCTATCATCTGATGCAGGCTGAGAACCCCGTATATATCTGTGTGCTGACGATGGCATAATGAGGAGAGAACTATGTTACACAGTGGAATGGTACTGGCAGCGCCGCAAAGCGGCAGTGGAAAAACGACAATCACCTGTGCGCTGCTGGCAGCAATGAAAAACAGAAAACTTGCAGTTCGTGCGTTCAAAAGCGGACCAGACTATATTGATCCCATGTTTCACCGTCAGGTGATTGGTGTACCGTCGCGCAATCTGGATACGTTTTTTTCAGGGGCAGATCAGATCCGGGAACTGTATGGATATGACCGGGAGAGCTTCTCTTATTCGGTGATCGAGGGAGCGATGGGATTATACGATGGTCTTGGGGGCACACAAAAAGAGGGCTCTGCCTATCACCTGGCGCAGACTCTGGATCTGCCGGTTGTGCTTGTGCTGGATGCCCGTGGGATGGGGCGCACGATGGTGGCACTTCTGGCAGGGATATTACAGTATGACAGGGATCACCGGATCATTGGTGTGATATTAAACCGCACATCGGAAGGGTTCTGCCGGACAATGACGCCGGTGATTGAGAAAGAACTGGGCCTTCCGGTGCTGGGATGTTTTCCGGTACAGAAAAATCTGCATCTGGAGAGCCGGCATCTGGGTTTGAAAATGCCACAGGAAATGGAAGGTCTGCGCAAGCAGGTCAATCAGGCTGCGGAAAAACTTGAAGAGACCGCAGATCTGGATCGGATGCTGCAGCTGTTGCAAAGCTGGGCACTTTTACATGCGTTTCGGGACGGAAAAACGAAACTGCCTAAATTACAGGAACCGGGAAAAGACAAAGGGGTTTTACAGAAAAAGGAAAAACAGCAGGAGGAATGTCCGGTTATTGCAGTTGCAAAAGATGAGGCATTTTGTTTTTATTATGAGGATAACCTGCGGCTTCTGGAAGCGTATGGTGGAAAACTCGTCTGGTTTTCGCCGCTTGGACAGGAAAAAATTCCAGAGGAAGCGGATGCGCTTCTTCTGGGAGGAGGCTATCCGGAGCTGTGTGCCCGGCAGCTTTCAGAAAATGTCTCCATGCGCAATTCCATCCGGGAGGCAATTGAAAATGGTATGCCGTCCGTGGCAGAGTGCGGCGGGTTTATGTATTTGCATGAATCCATGACAGATGAAGAAGGAGAAAACTGGCCGATGGCAGGTATCATAACGGGCAGCTGTCATAACCGGGGAAAACTTGTACGTTTTGGCTATGTGAATGTGATGGAACAGACGTCTCATTTCCTGGCGGGAAAACCTGTCCGTGCACATGAATTTCATTACTATGACAGTGACAACAATGGAGAAAGCTGCGTGGCGGTCAAACCGGTAAGCGGAACATCTTGGACATGTATCCACGAGGACGACAGAAACTGGTGGGGTTATCCACATTTGTATTATCCGTCCAATCCGGCATTTGTGGAACACTTTGTACAGGCAGCACGCTTATATCACAGAGAGAGGAATGCAAAATAACATGAAAAAAGCAATTTTAATTGTGAGTTTTGGAACAACCTATCCGGATACCCGGCAGAAAAATATTGCAGCCATCACGCGGCAGGTCCGGGCATTGTATCCGGATGCCGTGGTAGAGGAAGCTGTCTCGAGTACGATTGTGCGTAACGCAATGAAAAAGCGCGAGCATATAGAAGCAAAGAGTCCGACGGAAGCTCTCGAAAGCATGAAAAAACAGGGAGTGACGCATGTAGCTGTATTTCCTACCCATGTGATTGACGGAATTGAAAATCACAGACTCAAGGAAGCGGCGAAAAAATATGCCGGTGCTTTCGAGCAGATTGCAGTTGCCGATGCGCTTTTGGCAAAACCGCAGGATTATGAGGATGTGGCAAAAGCACTGTGGGAGTCGCTGAAGGAAGAGGTGGGAGATTTCCCATTGATTTTGATGGGGCATGGAACCGAACATGCGGCAGATGCCAGTTATGCGATGATGGAACAGTCGCTGCGTGCTTATGCAAAGCATGAAATCTATATCGCAACAGTGGAGGGAAGTATTACCATTAAAGATGTGATTGCACGGATGAAGTCCGGGCTGCAGAGCAGACAGAACGGGAAAGTGCTTCTTACACCGTTTATGCTTGTGGCGGGAGACCATGCAAATAATGATATGGCAGGCGGCATGCAGGACGGGGAGCAGCCGGATGCGGATTCCTTTGCCGGAAAATTACAGGCGGCGGGATACCGGCCGGAATGTGTGATTCGTGGAATTGGGGAGTATCCGGCTGTCCGGGAAGTGTATCTGGCACATTTGCGGCAAATAACGCAAAAATTATTTTGTGATTTAAGAACAAAAAACCGTCCGGGTATCCTTTATGGAATCGGTGTGGGACCGGGAAATCCGAAACTTATGACCTTACAGGCACTGGAAACGATTCGCAGCTGTGATCTTATTGTGCTTCCGGCGGTGTCAAAAGAGGAATGTTATGCGTATCGGATCGTGGAGCAGGTTTGTCCGGAAATTGCAGATATGCCGCTTCTTTGCATGCCATTTCCGATGATCAAAGATGCGCAGAAACTGGAACTGGCACACAAACGGATTTATGATGCCATGGAAGATTATCTCCGACAGGGACTGCGGGTAGGAATGCTCACAATTGGAGATCCGGGGATATATTCTACCTATATGTATATGCACAGATGTGCAGCAGATGCCGGCTGGGAGGCGCGGATCGTAAGTGGTGTGCCGTCGTTTTGTGCAGTAGCGGCAAGACTGGGGATTTCTCTGGGAGAAAAAGATGAGGAAATCCATATTATTCCGGCGGCGTATGACGTGCGTGAGTCACTCGGTTTTCATGGTACACGCATTTATATGAAATCCGGGAAAAAACTCGAAGAGTTATTACGGGTGCTCCGGGAATCGATGCAGGATAAAGAGAGCAGAGCGCACCAGGACATTTATGGAATATCCAATTGCGGCATGGAGAATGAACAGGTGTATTGTGGCCTGGATGAACTGGAACAGGCAAAAGGATATCTGACAACTGTGATTGTGAAGGAACATGTGGTACAATAGAAAGCGTTCGATTTTAGAAAAATCTTTTAATGTCTGGAAAAAGGAGTGTCATATGTGGAAGATCAAGCACATTTTTGACGGAGAGTATGGGTGTGAGGAACTGGCAGAAGGGCAGCGGCCGAAGGTGTCAGTGACTCTGATTAATGAAAAAGAAGAAGAAACCTGTTTTTCTGTGGAGGACGGCTGGCTGACTGAGCACGGATTAAATGAGGGAGATCTCTGGCCAAAAGAAGATGAGTTCCTATAAAAACAGTGAAATAAAAAGAGCAGGTAATACGAACCGTATCACCTGCTTTTGCTTTGCATTTTATAAAGAGATGTCAATATGCATATTCTGCGTGCTGATCAAGGACATAATGTTCTCCTGTACAGCGGAATTCATCTTACGGGAAAGCTTGACGAGCTTCTGCGGATATTCCTGATCCGAAGAGAGCAGCTTTCGTGCCTTGGAATTATTGGCAGTTTTCAGAAGGTCTTTGTTGAGATCCAAAGTGCCATCACTGTTTATCGTGATACCTAAATCTTCCAGTTCGTCTGCGTGTTTTTTACTCAGCGTGTTAAGCTGCTTGACATAACGTTTGGTTTCGTAGTCGGAACTGGATTTCCCGGAAGTGACCGTATAATTGTAAGTATCCACAAAGGCTTCAATGGCAGCCTTCGATGTATCATTGAGATCATCGTCTTTCTCATCCGTGTCGGAACCAAAATCACTTTTGGAAAGCCGCTTGGCAGCCCTGTTTAAAGCACGGCTGTCTTCGTAGGAAAGCTCCACATTACTGTAACCGGACCGGCCGGAGGTTTTGGCTGCTTTCTGATTGTTGGTATAGAAATTTCTTAAAAAATAATTCGTGGATAATGATACCCCAGAGGAAACTTTTGTGGACATAATAAACATCCTTTCTTAAAAAGGTTATAATTTCTATATTTTTACTATTTACATCGGCACTTGTTCTTTACTTCTTAACCCAAACAAGGTAAAATATTTTATATAGACAGGAACAGAGTAGATGAATTCAGGAGGCAATTACAGTTATGGAACGAAAAACATTTGGAAAGCTTGCAGATGGAGAAGAGGCAACGCTTTATACTATTTCCAATACGAAGGGGATGTATGCACAGATTACAGATTTTGGAGCATCCATTGTATCACTTGTGGTAAAAGATAAGGACGGAAAAAATACAGATGTGGTCCTTGGTTATGAAAATGCAGAGACTTATCAGCAGCAGATGGCCAGTTTTGGAGCAGTTGTTGGAAGAAACTGCAATCGTATTGCAAATGCGGAAATTGTGATCGATGGAGTTACCTATCAGCTTGAGAAAAACGATAATGAAAATAATCTGCACAGTGGTTCACAGGCGACTTCAAGACGTCTGTGGGATGCTGAGGAACAGACGGCAGACAAAATTACATTTGTAATTAAGGATGCAGAAGGTCAGCAGGGATATCCGGGGAATGCAGTTATGAAAGTAACGTATGAAGTAACTGAAGCGAACGAACTTTCCATTACATATCATGCAACAGCGGATAAGACAACGATTTTTAACATGACAAATCATGCATATTTCAATCTGAATGGTGCCGGAAGCGGCAGTGCCATGGAACAGATTCTGCAGATCCGCGCGTCTCATTACACACCGGTAATTGATGCAAAATCCATTCCGACCGGTGAGATTGCTTCGGTGGATGGAACACCGTTTGATTTCCGGGAAGCAAAGCCGATGGGCAGAGATATTGAGCAGGCAAATGATCAGCTTTCTTACGGCCATGGATACGATCATAATTTTGTTCTGGATAAGGAGCGGGCAGGGCTTGAAAAGATTGCCACCGCATACAGTACAAAGAGTGGCATAAAGATGGACGTGATTACGGATTGTATCGGTATGCAGCTTTACACTGCGAATTTCATTCAGGGACAGAAAGTGCAGGGCGGAGCAGTATGCAAAGAGCGGGATGCTTTTTGTCTGGAAACACAGTATTTTCCAAATTCCATCAATGAGCCAAATTTTACAACACCATTGACAGAAGCCGGAAAATCATATGATACAAAAACGGTCTATGCATTTTCGATTGCATAGATATAAATACAGGATGTAAAGGGGAAGAGGATGTTAGAAAAGGCAGCCTCTTTTTCTTTTGGAATCAGAATAGGGTAGGAGGATAAAATGAAAATCGTATTTTTGGATGCAAAAACAATTGGAGATGATATTGATCTGTCTGCATTTGAAAAACTGGGAGAGGTGGTAACATATAATTTTTCCACTACAGAAGAAGCTTTGGAACGGACCGTGGATGCAGACGTGATCGTGTTAAACAAAGTGGAGATTAATGAGCATTCGATTGGAAAAGCAAAAAAACTGAAACTTGTCTGTGTGACGGCAACGGGAACAAACAATCTGGATAAGGAATATTTAAAAAGCCGTGGCATAGAATGGCGTAATGTCGCAGGATACTCCACGGAAAGCGTAGCCCAGCATACGTTTGCCATGCTGTTTTATCTTTGGGAAAAGCTTGCGTATTATGATCAGTATGTCAAATCGGAGAAATATGTGGGAGATGTTATGTTTACCCATTTTGAGAAAAGGTTTCATGAGCTGAGCGGAAAAACCTGGGGAATCATTGGTCTGGGAAATATCGGGAGACGTGTGGCGGATATTGCAAAGGCATTCGGATGCCGGGTGATCTATTATTCCACTTCCGGTAAGAATTCTCAGCAGGGATATGAACGTGTGGAATTTGATGCGTTGTTGGAACAATCAGATATTGTTTCTGTTCATGCACCTCTTGATAAAAATACGCGGGGACTCATGAACCGGGAAGCATTTCGGGAAATGAAATCGTCTGCAGTTTTTTTGAATCTTGGACGAGGACCGATTGTTGTGGAACAGGATCTGGCGGATGCGCTTGAGACCGGAGAAATCGCGGGTGCGGGGCTGGATGTCCTTTCCGCAGAACCAATGCGGAAGGATAATCCGCTTCGCAAAATCAAAGACAGCGAAAAGCTGATTATCACTCCTCATATTGGCTGGGCAAGCGTGGAAGCACGCACGCGTTTGATGGAAATTATCTGTCAGCAGATTGCGGATTTCCAAAATCAGATTATATTATAATCATATGTCTCTTATATAATAGGAAGAAACTCTTTTATTCATCACAAGGCAGACCACTCAGAAACGAAAGATTACCGTACGCGGATAGAAAGCGTGCGGTTTCTTTTTGCGGGAAACCAGAGTGCTGCAAATGTGCGTAATCAACCAGACGTTTATGATAAATTTTCTCAGCCTGTTCATAGAGCTCCGGAAAAGAGGCATTGGAAGATTCCTTTGTCCATGGATGAATCCAGGTGTGATGTTTGAGGTTCATCGGGTCCTGTATAAAACGATAATAATCGCTGGCAACCATCGGTGATAAAAAAGCACGTCCAAGGAAAATTTTCTCGATGAGACGGGATAAGACTTTCTTTTGTCCGCTTGGATCATTCAGTAAATGGGTTCCAAGTTTCATCCAGAATGGTGCACCGCTCAGGAAAAGTTCACTCACGGAAATATCCGGATAGGTGTTCCGGTATGCGTAACACAGCATTCGCACAATGACTTTCCGCTGGAGCGTCGTCAGACGAATCGTTGCGTTCTGATGAAACTGGGAAGGATACAGATGCTTTTTCTCATATAAAAGTTCGGAATCGAGTTCCGTTTCGAAATAAGCATGCTGACCAAAATATTCCGTATTGGAAGGTGGGGTCTGGGCATTATAGCCTGTAAATGCATATACATAGGGATGAATCGTACAATCCAGTGTGTAATGACCCATAAATCCACAGATGTAAGCGTCTGCAATAGAGAGGGAATGTTTTTTCCCTGCAAAAAGTTTGCGGCTTTGCAGCAGATTGCCAAAGAACTGGCTAGTATCCTTGCGATGTGCCAGATCTCCAATATTTTTTCGATGCATCAGGTAAGAGGGAAGATAGTAAAAAAACAGATCAGGTCCCTGCAGACCAAGTGCATATGCGCTGTGATCGCGTCGGATCATATTGTGCATGGATGTGGAGGTCAGACGTCTGCATGCGTCTACGCCAAACAGATAGTGGGTGGTAAAACCCGGCATACAATCACTCCAATCTTCAGTAAATAATCAATTTTTTAAAGAAACAACAGCATTATAGTATATTTTATTGCTTCGGTCAATTTGCGGCAGAAGTAAATATTTTAGGTTGACTTTACATAAGATAGTGGTATAATGTCACGTAGTATTCAAAACTACGTTTTGAGTCTGCAACAAAAATTATATCCAAAAATCGTTGGAAAAATGCACAAATCATGTTTTTTTAGACATTTTCAGAAGATTGTATATTGCAAACATACATGGTTTTGTGATTGAATATGTTCATTCGGTGGAAAAACAACTATACTTCCAATGGATGAAATATCTTATGATTTATTTACACAGGAAAGAAAACGGAGGAGTAAGAAAATGGCAAGTTTAAAAGATGCGGCAGAAAGACAGGCGTTTTCGCTCGCTATCGATGCTACGTTAAAGAGTCTGAATAAGGACAGAGAGAAAGGTTTGCTCAATATTGTAAACCTTGCACAGAAGTTTATGGGAAGCAATTTCCGTTCTGAGGCATACGAAGGCGCAAAGAAAATGATTCAGAATCCGGACAGCAAGTGGATGCGTTATGTGAATCGTCTTTTGGATGAGACAGATCCGCATGTTGCCAAGATGACAGCACTGAATCTTGGATATCAGGCAGCGTTTGCAGGAACCAAGAAGATTCGTAAAATGAGAGAAATTGAGAACTGCAATATTCCGTGGCTCATTCTTATGGACCCGACCAGTGCATGCAACCTCCATTGTACAGGATGCTGGGCAGCAGAGTATGGTCATAAATTAAATCTGACATTTGATGAGTTAGACAACATTGTTACACAGGGTAAGGAACTGGGCGTATATTTTTATATGATGACCGGTGGAGAACCACTGGTGCGTAAGGCTGATATTATCCGTCTGTGTGAGAAACACAATGACTGCGCATTCCATTGCTACACAAACGGAACACTTGTAGATGAGAAGCTTTGCGAGGATATGAAGCGTGTAGGAAATCTTTCCCTTTCCATTTCCCTTGAGGGATTTGAAGATGCCAACGATTTCCGACGTGGAGAAGGTGTATACAATAAAGTCCTTCACGCAATGGATCTGTTACATGAGAACGGACTGATCTTTGGAAACAGTGTATGTTATACAAGCAAGAATATGGATGCGGTTACCAGTGATGAGTTCTTTGATCTTCTGATCGAGCATGGAAGCCGTTTCGCATGGTATTTTCATCTGATGCCGGTAGGAATGAAGGCTTCACCGGAACTGATGCCGACCAAGGAGCAGAGAGAATATATTTACCACAGACTGCGTGAAGTTCGTGGATTTGAAGGTGGAAAAGAAATCTTCGTTATGGATTTCCAGAACGACGGTGAATACGTTGGAGGATGTATCGCCGGAGGACGTAACTACTGTCATATTAACCCGAAGGGTGATGTAGAGCCATGTGTATTTATTCACTACTCTGGAGCAAACATCCGCGAGAAATCCCTGCTTGAGTGTCTGAAGCAGCCGTTGTTTATGGCTTACCGTGATAACCAGCCATTCAACGAAAACATGCTTCGTCCATGTCCGATGCTTGAGAATCCGGAGATTTTACAGAAGATGGTTCATGAGACCGGAGCTCATTCTACAGATGTAGAACAGGAGGAGCCGGTTGAGCATCTGTGTGGAAAGTGCGTAGATTACGCAAAGGATTGGAAAGAAACAGCAGATAAACTCTGGGCTGCACATCCATATAAGCAGAAGGGATACACAAACTTCAAAAAGAAATAATTCACACAAAATTAAGATTTCAGACAGGATTCCCGGTTTACATGCCGGGAATTTTGTTGTATTGTAATGGCATGAAACCAAAATTTAAAATCAAACTTCAATACGATAAAAAAAATAACATCTGGGCGGCGATTGCAATTATATTGGCAGTCGTAATGTATGTGACCATTGATTTTTCCATCGTTGCATTGATCGCATATGGATTTTTGTACTATCTGGTAAAAAGTCTGCATCTGGAACTGGATGACCGGTGTCCGTGGCTCTGGACACTGATTCTGTTTATCGGAGGTTCCTGTCTCACCACTTTTTCGATACAGTATATGCTGCTTGATCCTGAAAACTTTACGAGGACAACGTACGAGAAGCTCTTTTTAAATGTGCTTTGCTGTCTGATTGTCTATTTTGTTGTGCAGATTTTTACGAACAACAGTGGGCTGACCTGCATCATTGCCCATGTGTCGCTGCTTTCGTTTGGATTTGTAGACTATTTTGTATATCTGTTCCGCGGAAATGAATTTACGTTTTCCGATATCAGATCCATTGGAACCGGTCTGAGTGTGGCGGGAAATTATAAATTGCAATTGAACGATCGTGGAGTATATGTGATCTTTCTGGCAGCATTGTTTATTGCTTTTGTCCGCAAATGGCATGTCCGGTTTACCGGAAAAATTCAGATGCGGGTAATTTCTGTGATGGCGATTGCCTTAAGTTGTGTGATCATTGCAGCAAATGCTTATGATGTAAACACAGAGACGTGGGAACAGAAGGGAACTTATCGCAATGGATATCTGTTGAATTACGTACTGGGGATTCGTGACAGTTTTATTTCTGCTCCGGAAGGATATTCCAAAGATAAGATCAAAGAACTGGAGAAAACCTATCAATCCGATAAAAAGGATTACAGCACAACAAATGAAAAAGCAAAAAATCCGACGATCATTGCCATTATGAATGAATCGTTTTCCGATCTGAGTGTGTTGGGGGATCTGCAGACCAACATGCCGCTCACACCGTTTATCGATTCTTTGAAAGAGAATACAACGAAGGGATATGCACTTTCGTCGGTATTTGGCGCGAAGACTCCTAATTCGGAGTGGGAATTTATGTCCGGAAATTCCATGGCATTTCTTCCGATGGGATCCGTTGTTTATCAGCAGTATATCAGTGATACTCCGACAACGATTGTGTCAAATCTGAAAGATGACGGGTATACGTGCATTGCCATGCATCCATATTATGAAACCGGATGGAGCCGGAATCTGGTGTATCCGCATATCGGGTTTGACGAAATGCACTTTATTGATTATTTTGACCAGACAAAGATCCTGCGGGAATATATTACCGACCAGGAACTGTATGATAAGATTATCAAGCGTTATGAAAACCGTAAAAATAATGAAAAACTGTTCTTTATGGGAATTACCATGCAGAACCACGGTGGTTATACGGAAACCTATGACAATTTTCCGGAGAATTATTATAAAGTTGGACGTTCTTATACGGATGCCAACCAGTATCTGTCCCTGGTACACGAGAGTGATGAGGCAGTAAAAAACCTGATCAGTTATTTTTCAAAGGTAGATGATCCGGTAGAAATCATTTTCTTTGGAGATCATCAGCCAAGCTTAAACAGTAATTTTTATCCGATTCTGAATGGAAAAGGACTCACAGGGCTGACGGAAGATGAGCTGGAAAAACTGTACACAGTTCCGTTTTTTATCTGGACCAATTATGATACACCGGAAGAAACGGTAGACATTACCAGTCTTGATTATCTGTCTACCATGGCACTGGAACGGGCTGGAATTGAGCTTCCGGCATACAATAAGTTTCTGGCAGATATGCAGGAGGTTGTTCCAGCCATCAATTCCAGAGGCTATTATTCCAAAAGTAAAGGTTGCTATTTGCATATCGATGAGGCCGAGGGAGAAGAAAAAGAATGGATTGAAAAGTATCATATGCTGCAATATAATTCGATGTTTGACAAAAAGAACCGCAGCAGCTTTTTCTTCCCATATAATCTAAAAAGCAAGTAGAACAATCAGGCAAGGGGAATCAAGATGAGACTGAGTGAGTTATTAGCGTATGACAATATTGTAATACAGTGCCATGACAATCCGGATGCAGATACCATTGCATGTGGATTTGGGGTCTATCTGTATTTGAAATCCAAAGGAAAAGAACCACGTCTGATTTACGGAGGGCAGAATGTGATCCGGAAAACGAATCTGGTGATGCTGATCCGGGATCTGAAAATACCAATCGAGCATGTGGATTATCTGCACAAACCAGAGTTATTGGTGATGGTGGACTGCCAGTACCATTCCGGAAATTCTGCAGTGTTTGAAGCAGAACATATTGCTGTAATTGACCATCACCGGATCTGCACGGAATTACCAGAGCTTTCCGAGGTGCGTTCTAATCTGGGCGCGTGCTCGACACTGGTCTGGAATATGCTCAAAACAGAAGGATTTGATGTACGGGGTAATCGTGAGTTGTCAACAGCACTGTATTATGGATTATATACGGATACCGGAAGTTTGACGGAAATTGTACATCCGCTAGACCGGGATCTGCGTGACGAGGCAAACTTTGACCCGGCAATCATGAGGAAACTCCGCAATGCCAATCTTTCGCTGGAAGAACTGGAAGTTGCTGGAGCAGCACTTCTTCATACGGATTATGTAGAAGAATTTCGTGCCGCGATTGTAAAAGTGGGGCAGTGTGATCCGAATATTCTCGGACTGATTTCCGATCTGGTACTGGAAGTGGATGCGATTGATATCTGTGTGGCATTTAATCTGCAACCAGAAGGTGTGAAGTTTTCAGTGAGAAGCTGTGTGAAAGAAGTCAAGGCGAGTGAACTTGCGGCAGAGTTGTGCAAAGGAATTGGTTCCGGCGGAGGACATCTGGAAAAAGCGGGTGGCCTGATTCCGATGGAATTGATGACACAGGAATATTTAAAGTTTTGCAAAGAACATCATTTTGCACCGCGCATGGAGTATGATGCACAGGGAAGACATGAACAGCCGGCAGCTTCGGGTATTAAATCTGTTATCGAGCAGCGTATGCGGGACTATATGGGAAATACCGATATTGTGTATGCACAGGATTGCAGAATAGAGGCAGAGGATGCAAAGACGTACTGCAGACGCTCCGTTCCGTGGGGATATGTCCGGGCAACGGATCTCTTTGCGGAGGGAACGCAGGTGACTGTGCGGACTCTGCAGGGAGATATGAAAGCTACAGTGGAAGCAGGAATTGTTTTTATCATTGGACCGAAAGGGGAATGTTTCTTTCGTAATGAAGAGGCTTTTATGGAAGAATTCCGGATTTACACGGATTGGAAGTTTGATCTGAGAAATGCAGAGTATGAACCTACCATCAAAGATGTAGAGAAAGGAATCATCGTAGAACCGATGAAATGTGCAAAGGTCTGCGTGCCAAAGGGAACTACAATTGTTCGTGCACGCAGGCTGGAGCGCAAGGTAAAACTGTTCCGGGATAAAGATGAAAACGAACAGTATACACTTGGCCGGGTTGGAGATTACATGGTTGACAGCAGTGATACGATCAACAATATCCGGATTATGCGTAAAGATCTGTTTGAAGAAATCTATCGGGATTCCGGTGAGCAGGAAGAGCAAAAAAGTGTGATCTTTGATCTGGACGGAACCTTGTTATATTCGTTGGAAGATTTAAAAAACGCTACCAACGCGGCATTGGAGTCACAGAATATGCCGACTTGTACGCTGGATCAGGTGCGCAGATATGTAGGAAACGGGGTGCGCATGCTGATGGTGCGTGCCGTGCCGGATGGGGAGAAAAACCCGAAGTTTGAAGAGACATTTGCGGAATTTAAAAAATATTACGGGGAGCATTGTCTGGATCATACAAAGCCATATCCGGATATCATGCATCTTTTGACTGAATTAAAGGCGCGCGGAGTGAAGACAGCAATTGTATCCAATAAGCTGGACTCGGCAGTAAAAGAATTGGATGAACGTTTTTTCCGGGGTTATATGACTACGGCAATCGGTGAGATGGAAGGTGTGGCAAAAAAACCGGCACCTGATATGGTACAAAAAGCCATGAAAATTTTAAAAACGGACACGAAGAAGGCCATTTATGTAGGAGATTCCGAGGTGGATATTCAGACCGCGGAAAACACGGGACTTCCATGTGTTTCGGTCATGTGGGGATTCCGCGATGCGGAGTTCCTTCGTAAAAACAGAGCACAGGTACTTATTCAAAGACCACTGGAATTGTTGTACTTAATTTAAAAGTTATGGTATCATATAACCAACATACAAGGACAGGAGAAAAAAGATGGAAGAAAGAATTTCAGGACATACAGGGTTACTTGCACTGATCGGTTCGCCGGTAGGACATTCCGGTTCCCCGGCAATGTACAATTACAGCTTTGCAAAGCTGGGGCTGGATTATGCATATGTTGCATTTGATGTAAAAGAAGATCAGGTAAAAGAAGCACTTGACGCGGTGAAACTGTTTCATATGCGTGGAATCAATGTGACGATGCCGGATAAGACCGAGGCGGCAAAGTATGTGGATGAGCTGTCTCCGGCAGCACAGATTATCGGAGCTGTAAACACAATCGTCAATGACGATGGAAAATTAACCGGATATATTACGGATGGAGAGGGATTTGTTCACAATCTCAAAGACCATGGTGTAGATATCAAAGGAAAAAAGATCACGGTTGCAGGCGGTGGAGGTGCTGCGACAGCCATTCAGGTACAATGTGCATTAGATGGAGCCAGAGAGATCACGATTTTCAATATTAAGGATGCATTTTTTGAGCGTACTCTTCAGACCGCAGAAAAGATTCGAAAAGCAGTGCCGGGAATTGTTGTCAATGTATATGACATTGCAGATACGGCAAAGATGACAGAGGAGATCACATCCAGTGACATTTTTGCAAATGCGACGATCGTTGGTATGAAACCGATGGATGACCAGAGTGTGGTAAAAGATTTATCTGCATTTCGCCCGGGATTGGTTGTATGTGATGCGGTTTATAATCCGGCAGAGACAAAACTGTTGCGGGAAGCAAAAGAAGCAGGATGTACCTGCATTGGAGGCAAGGGAATGCTTCTGTGGCAGGGAGTGGCCGCATTCCGGTTATATACAGGTATGGATATGCCGGTAGAAGAAGTAAAGGAGAAATTTTTTCATGAATAAAGGAAAGAAAAATATTTTCCTGATCGGTTTTATGGGAGCCGGTAAAAGCACGATTGCACGTGCGATAAAGCAAAAGCTGGGTTATCCGGTTGTGGAGATGGACGAGCGTATCGTAAAAGAACAGGGAATGCCGATCAGCAAAATTTTTGAAACATACGGAGAACTTTATTTCCGGGAGCTTGAGACAAAACTGATCCAGTCACTAAATCAGCAGGAGCCGACAATCGTATCCTGTGGAGGCGGTGTGGCAATGCGACAGGAAAATGTAGACTGCATGCGGGATGGGGGAAGCGTTGTATTTCTTACGGCAACACCGCAGACCATATACGAACGTGTAAAAAACAGTACGGACCGTCCACTTTTAAACGGTCATATGAATGTTGCATACATTTCTGAACTGATGGAAGTACGCCGGCCAAAGTATGAGGCGGCTGCAGACATTCTCGTAGCTACGGATGGAAAAACAAAAGAAGAAATCGCAGAAGAAATTATTGGGCGACTGGAGGAATAAGCGTGAAATTTAATTGGGATAATATTGTATTTCAGATGCTGGGAAAACTTGTGGACTGCGTGTGGGTCAGCATTTTATGGGTGATCTGCTGCATTCCGGTTTTTACGATCGGGGCATCGACCACCGCGTTGTATTACACGGTACATAAATCCATCCGCGGTGACCGCGGATATACCACAAGAACCTTTTTCGGAGCGTTCAGGGACAACTTTAAGGCTGCAACACTGCCATATCTTATATGGCTGGCCGTTATGATTGTTCTGGGCTGTGATGCCTATATCACCTATCAGGTATTAAAAACCGGCAGTATGAAGGGCGCATTTTTCTATTTCTTTCTGATTATGATTGCTGTTGCGATTATGTGGAGCGCATTTTTATTTCCATATATTGCAAGATTTGAAAATACCGTAAAACAGACGTTGAAAAATGCATTCCTGCTGATGGTAAGACATCTGCCATGGTCACTGTTGCTGCTGGTGATTTTAATTGCATCGGCTCTGTCGATTTATATTATACCGGTACTGCTTGTGGTAATTCCGGCAGTTGCATCGATTGTATTTGATTTTATTTTAGAGCGTCTGTTCCGCCGCTATATGAGTCCGGAGGATTTAGAGCGCGAAAAAGAAAATGATATGTATGCATCATAATACATAAATAAAAACAAAAAGAGAGGGAGAAAAAATGAGTGTAACAATTTCAGAAGCAGTAAAGTATATCGGAGTAGATGATAAGACGATTGACCTGTTCGAGAGCCAGTATGTGGTTCCGCATGGCGTATCTTATAATTCTTATCTGATTTTGGATGAAAAGGTAGCTTTGATGGATACGGTAGATGCCAGGGGCATGGAGCAGTGGGAGAAAAATCTGCTGGCCGCATTAGACGGACGGAAAGTGGATTATCTGGTTGTTTCCCATCTGGAGCCGGATCATGCCGGAAGTATCGGACGTCTGGTAGAGCTTTTCCCGGAAGTAACTCTGGTGGGAAATGCCAAGACATTTCACATGCTTCCGCAGTTTTTTGACGAGCTTCCGGTAGATGAGAACCATAAAATTACAGTGGCAGAAGGAGAGTCTTTGTCTCTCGGTACCCATACGCTGAATTTTTATATGGCACCGATGGTACACTGGCCGGAAGTGATGGTAACTTATGAGAGCAGTGAAAAGATTTTATTCTCTGCAGACGGATTTGGAAAATTCGGCGCACTGGATTATGAAGATCCGGAAGGATGGGCCTGTGAAGCGAGAAGATATTACTTTAATATTGTAGGAAAATACGGCGCACCGGTACAGGCACTGTTAAAGAAAGCGGCAGGACTGGATATCCGGACGATCTGCCCGCTGCATGGTCCGGTATTAAATGAAAATCTTGGTTATTACATTGGATTATATGATACCTGGAGCAGCTATAAGCCGGAGGATAAGGGTGTTCTTGTAGCATATGCATCGATCCATGGAAATACTGCAAAAGCAGCACAGAAATTTGCTGAGATGCTGCGTGCCAAAGGAGTAGAGAAAGTTTCTGTCATGGATCTTTCCCGTGATGATATGGCAGAAGTTGTGGAAGATGCGTTCCGTTATGACCGTATGGTTCTTGCAGCAGCAAGTTACGATGGCGGTGTATTCCCATGTATGCACGACTTCCTGCATCATTTACAGTCCAAGGCATTCCAGAACCGTACCGTAGGTATTATTGAGAACGGTACCTGGGGACCGACGGCCGGAAGAACGATGAAGGGAATTCTGGAAACCATGAAAAATATTACCATTGTGGAGCCGATGGTAACGATCCGTTCCACCATGAAAGAGTCCGATCTACCAGCGATGGAAGCTCTGGCAGATGTGATTGCAAATGCATAAGCACTTCGGAAAACGAACCAAAAAGAAACATCATATTGTGCTGATCTGTTCCGCTGTGGTCATTGTGGCATTTGTGCTTCGGATGCCTGTGGAGATGAATGCAGCAGATGCCTGTGGAATGCAGCAGAAGGTCAATGTGCTTAGCAGCAGTATGCATAACCGGCAGGCGGAGGATTACCTGAATGATGCAGGAGAGTTTTGCATTTCCCAGACAGTGCTCAGGGAAGGGAAACCGTCCGTTGTTCCGCAAGTCAGGCGAATCGGGCTTCGTTTCCTTCCGGTGAGCCATATGACACAGCAGTGGCTGCTGGTACAGAGAATTCTGACCTCGAAGCCCAAATTTCTTGTTCCACCGGCGCGTCGGCTGATCGTCGGGCGGTATATCCGCGCAAATCCCGTCTGTGCGTGATAGGATGAAACTCAGGGGATACAAAAATTTGGATAGAGACAGGAGAACAAGCATTATGAGAAAAACAAAAATTATTTGTACCATCGGACCTGCAAGTGAGAGTGAATCTGTACTGACACAGATGTGCAAAGCTGGCATGAATGTAGCCAGATTAAACTTTTCCCATGGAAGCCATGAGGAACATCAGAAGAAGATTGATACGATCAAAAAAGTGCGTAAGGCGTTAGGTCTTCCAATTGCGATCATGCTGGATACCAAAGGACCGGAGTACCGGATCAAAACCTTCGAAAACGGAAAGATCACATTAAAAGATGGAGATACATTTACACTGACAACGGATGATATTGTGGGAAATCAGGAGAGAGTTTCCGTAACCTACAAGAATCTGATCAACAATCTGAAGGTGGGAGATCATGTCCTGATCAACAATGGTCTGATTATTCTGGAAGTAGAAAAGCTGAAAGCACCGGATGCCATCTGTAAGGTTCTTGTCGGAGGCGAGGTGTCGGATAAAAAGAGCATGAATTTTCCGAACAAGGTCATGGATCATGCATTTTTGAGTGAGCAGGATAAGAAAGACCTGCTGTTTGGTATCAAAAACGACGTGGATTTCGTTGCAGCATCTTTCGTCTCCGTAAAGAAAGATGTCGAGGATATGCGTAAATTCCTTGACGAGAACGGCGGCGAAGATATTGATATTATTGCAAAGATTGAGAACCGTTCGGGTGTGGAGCACATTGAAGAAATCTGTGAGATTGCCAATGGTGTCATGATTGCCCGTGGAGATCTCGGAGTCGAAATCCCGGGCATGGAAGTGCCTGCGGTTCAGAAGTATCTGATCAGTAAGTGCCGTATGCTCGGAAAACGTGTCATAACCGCGACCGAGATGCTCGAGTCCATGATTCACAATCCGCGTCCGACACGTGCAGAGCTTTCCGATGTGGCAAATGCGGTATACGATGGATCATCCGCGATCATGCTGTCCGGGGAATCAGCTGCCGGTAAATATCCGGTAGATGCCGTGCGGAACATGGCAGAGATTGCTGAGTATACGGAATCCCAGATCAAATATACCAAGCGTTTCCGCACTTCTGATTTTGAGACCAGAAGCATTCAGGATGCTATTTCGCATGCAACCTGTGCGATGGCAGTTGATGTCCAGGCAAAATGTATTGTCGCAAGTACACTCAGCGGAACTACCGCACGTATGGTCAGCCGTTTCCGTTGTCCGGTAGATATCATCGGAATGACGACTTCCGAGAAGGTATGGCGGAAACTGAACTTAAGCTGGGGCGTAACTCCGGTTCTCTGCGAGGAATTCAGTTCGATGGAAGTTATGTTCTACCATGCAATGAAAAAGGCAAAAGAAGTACTTTCATTACAGACCGGAGATGCTGTTGTTCTGACCGGTGGTCTGATCAATGGAAAAGTAGGAAATACGAATGTAATCAAGGTAGAAACCGTAAAATAAAATAGAACATAAGCGAATGCTGTGTAGTTGGAAAGCGCATGTGACATCTCTGTTGCATGCGCTTTTCGTGTGTTTTTGTGAAAATCTACTACCTTTACGAGGGAAATAGTTTATGCTATAGTATATTTGTACAGAAATAATCAGACAATATTTACAGTTTACCAGGGAAAGGCAGGCCTATGGTAGAAAAAATCGATCAGAAGAAGTGCAGGGATATATCAATAGAGATTCAGGAGACTCTGGCAAAATGGGGAAAGTATTTTTTTTACTATTATCCCAAAGAACACAGGATCAGACCATCAGAGTTTGCAGCCCGTCACATGGGAATCGTGGAGAATGTTGCGGATCTGGAGCATAGTATCCTCATGGACAGAATTATGGAAAAAGAAAAACTGTTAAAACTGTTTCAGGATATTGACCATGGCGCAAAGACGGTAAGTGCAAAGATTCAGTCTTCGGGAAAAGACATGGTATATCAGATCTCTATGGGTAGGATTCAGGGCGGTTCACAGAAACAACCGGAATATGTATTGGGTCTGATCGAACAGATCAGGGCAGACACACGCCAGAATGAGATTATTCAGGCACTTGGAAGCAATTTTAACAGTGTATATTATGTAGATGTGGATCATGATAAGGTATATGCATATAAGGTGAACTCCGCAGTGCGCTCTGTGCTCAATGATACGCTTAAGGCAATTCCGGGATATGAATCTATCATGGCAGAATATGTGGGGAAGGTTGTCCTTACCGAAGATCGTGAGACAATGCTGTATGAGACCTCCATTGAAAATCTCCGTAAGCAACTGAGCCTGAAAAAAGCATATCAGTATGATTACCGGATTGTGCGGGATGGGAAAGTAAAATACTGCCGTGCAAAATTTGTAAATACATCGGATGGAGGACAGCTGCACCGGATGGTAGCAGGATTTTCCGATATCAGTTCCGAAAAACAGAGGGAACTTGAGCGCATGGCATATGTGGACAGTGTAACCGGTGGAAATAATTACGAAAGTTTTAAGAAGAAAATCCGGGATTTCCGGCAACCGGGATATCTGGTGTCCATGGACATCCACTCCTTTAAAATTATCAATTCGATCTGTGGAATTATCAAAGGGGATGAAACACTCAAAGGAATCTGGAAGTGTATTCAGGGGATACTGGAAAAAGATGATCTGGCAGGACATATCAATGCAGACCGTTTTGTGATTTACAGTAGTGGAAAGGATCAGGAAAAGACGATCCGGCAGTTACAGCAGCTGGAAACCATACTGGCAGAATTGTCGGAAAGACTGAAGGTTCCGAAGCTGATCCCTTATTTTGGAGTGACGAAGTGGAAACCGGATTCCAAAGTGGAAGAGGTATACAGCGAAGCAAATTTTGCCAAGAATCAGATCAAGGATCGCAAAGATATCAGCTATCAGTTTTACAGCCATGAAGATACGATCCGCATGCTTGAAGATAAAGCCATGGAGGATGAATTTAAACATTCTCTGGAAAATAACTGTTTTGAGGTGTGGTATCAGCCGAAATATGATCCGGAAACAGAGCGGATGGTAGGGGCAGAAGGTCTGATCCGCTGGAGAGATGAAAAGGGAAATGTTATTCCACCCGGCAAATTCATTCCGTTGTTTGAGAGAGACGGACTGATAAAAGTTCTGGATGAGTATGTTTTCCGAAAAGTATGTATGCAACAGTTAGAATGGCAGAAACAGGGAAAGGAGATTATTCCGGTATCCATCAATCTGTCCAGGGCGAGTCTGTATTTTGACAGTGTGGTCAGCCGGTATCAGCAGATCGCTGATGAAATCGGAGTAAAAACCCATCTGGTTCCGATTGAGATTACAGAGAGCGCAGCAATTGACAATGACAATATCAAGGGGCTGGCAGATAAGTTCCATGACAATGGTTTTCCATTGCTTGTAGATGATTTTGGATCGGGGTATTCTTCTCTTGCAACACTGAACATGAAATGTTTCGATACGTTAAAAATTGACAAAAGTCTGATTGATTACATCGGGGATTTCAGTGGGGAACGATTGCTGGAACATACGATTTTACTTGCAAAGGAACTTGGATTGTGCGTTACGGCAGAAGGTGTTGAGAGAGAAGAACAGGTGGATTTCCTCAAACAGATGAAGTGTGACAGTATTCAGGGATATTACTATTCGAGACCGCTTCCAAAAGAAGAGTTTGAAAAACTTTTGCTGACAGCTTAAATGATAAGAAAACAGGGAAAACTTTTATGGAATCATAGAAGTTTTCCCTGTTTTCTTTATTGACCGAGAAGGGAATCTACATAATTGCGTATTGCATAATTGTCTTCCGGCATCTGACATCCCACAATATATACACCTTCATCATCCGAGCACCGGATGACATGTCCTTCCAGATGGGACTGATCCGAAAGGGCAAAATTTTGGATATCGATAGCAACATCTGCATGTTTGTGATCCATGAAAAATGGATCCCGGATCAGAAATGCAAATCCATTGGCACTGATATTGTCAAGCTGACCGGAGAACGTTGTGTCGGAATCTTTCAGCGTGATGGTACATGGATTGGACACATCTGCCCGTGGGTATTTCCGGCGGTTTTTAATCTCCGGACGTGCGGAAAGCTGCAATGCATAGACGTGGGAACCGGACGCCGTGTCAGCCTGTATCTGCGCCTGATCCCAACAGTAGAGAACATTGTCAACCGTGACCTGAACCTTACAGGTTTCGGATCCGTTTAACTGTGGATTGTCAGACAAAATCAGGGAAATACTATTTTCCGCAACAGATCTGACTTCTCCGTGATACTCCATGCGTTCCAGATGTTTTGGAAGAATAACTTTTGCTTTCATACCGGCATGAATATCATCCAGACCCATGAAACCACCGATGCCCAGTTCACACATCAGCTCCTGAATTACATTTTCTATGTTATTGATGTTGGAAGCACTTTCCTCATATTTGCTGAGCATGCGTTTGCTTGTTTCATCGGAATCACTGATGCATGTGGTCATGGTTTCCACGATGGAAGATACCTGTTCCATATTTTCTACCAGCTGACGATTGGAAGATTCCACTTCTTTCATGGCAGAATCAATTGTCTGGATGTGTTCACCCAGAAGAGAAGAATCCTGTGTAATTTTATTTACATTTTCACCGGTCTGGGTTACTTTTTCCAGAGTGACCTGAATAAGTTTTAAGGTTTCTTCAATGGAAGAAGTCATTTTTCCTGAAATTTCATCCAGCCGCGAGAGTGCTTCGCTGATCTGTCCGGAAGAATCTTTGGTTTCGGTACTCAGCTTGCGGATCTGTTCCGCAACGACGGAGAATCCTTTTCCGGCTTCCCCTGCGCGGGCAGCTTCAATGGAAGCATTAAGTGCCAGCAGATTGGTCTGGCTGGAAATACTGTCAATGGTTCCGGTTTCCTGTTTTACGGTTTCAAATTCTGCCTTGAAAGCGTCCAGAATATGTTCTACCTCATTGGACAGATCTGCCATCGTTCCGGCAGTCTGTACCAGACTCTCCAGATCAACGGAACTTGTTTTTGCATGTTTGCCGGATTCCGCAGTCAGGGATACCATATCATTGATCATGGAAGCAACATTCTGTACCTGGGAATTAATATCTCCTGTCATTTCCTGCGAGGAGGCTGTCCGGGACTGCAGCTGGCCGTTATGGTCGGTCAGTTTGTTCATTCCGTCTACGACAATGTCAGAACCATGTTTGTTTTCCGTGGCGAGTTCGCGGACAACGGTGATTCCATCCATGATGGTATTGCTGGCGGTTTTAACCTGTTCAACAGTTGTAACAACCCGTTTTAAATCGGCTTTGATACTGTTTGTCAGGGCACCATCGGATTCGATGAGATGGCGGATAGACATGATATAGCCGATATAACAGAGCAGGAGACAGGCAATCTGCAGCTGATAATTTTTCTGGTCCGTTGCAGTATTCTGACCGAGAACGACCAGATGATAAATGACACTGATAATGACACTGGCGATATTGGCGATTGCACATCCCACCATAAATTTCCGGTCTTTGTAAAGAACCAGAAGACTGACAACCGGAAGAATATAGGTAAAGGCAATCGGTGAATCGGTGGTGCAGATCAGGAACGTGTAAAAAATACCGTAACCGACGACAAGCGCATACCGATAGCGGTCATCAGCCTTTCCCCTGATGCGCAAAAGAAGATCACCGGCAAAAAAAGGAACCCAGCACAGTATTAAAAAAATGATGAAATTTGTGGAAGGATACCCACCCTGGGATACATCTGTGCCGTAGTTTGCACTAAGAAGAAGGGCAAATACAAGCCAGATGCGTCTGGCTTTGATATTGGCCTTGGCCTTAAATTCATTTTCATTATAATCCATAATACGTTTCTCCTATGTGAAAGCTAATTCTATTGTATGACGGGATGAACGTTTTTTCAAGTAAAATGCTTTGTTTTCTGTGCATAATTTTTCCGGGATTCCGGCATACTACCCATACAACATGAATATGGAAAGTAATCTGGAAAACAGGAGGAAATTTATCATATGAAAGCAACTGGAATTGTGCGCAGAATCGATGATCTGGGAAGAATTGTGGTTCCGAAAGAAATTCGCAGGACACTGCGCATCCGGGAGGGGGATCCCCTGGAGATTTTTACAAGCCGGGAGGGCGAAATTATGCTCAAAAAATACTCACCGGTTGGGGAACTGGGCGAGTTTGCACGAAGTTATGCACAGGCACTGGCACAGACCACAGAGGCTCTGGTCTGCATTACGGATCGGGAATATGTGATCGCAGCAGCGGGAACCGGGAAAAAGGAAGTTGAGGGGGAACAGCTGAGCGAAGAAATGGAAGAAATGATTGAAAAGCGCAGCACAGTTGTGAAAACAGGAGAAGAACAGGCCTGCTCCATTACAAAAAAAACAATGTCAACCCTTCCGAAGGGAATTGTGCTTTCAAGTATTCTGTGCAATGGAGACTGTCAGGGTGCTGTGATTCTGGCAGATAACAGCGGACAAAAGGAAACACTTGGACTGTTGAAAGCATTGTCTGCCACAGCTGCAAATTTTCTGGGGAAAAATATGGAGCAGTGAAAATAATAAAATCTTAATAAAAAGATAATTTGCATATACTGTCCAAAAGAGATAAAATGTATGATGTATGTTTCCAAAATAAATATGGAGGAGAGTATATGTCAACCAAGAAAAAAAAGAAAAGAAAGAAAAAGCAGCATCGCTTTTTCTGGTTTGTCATAAAGCTGCAGATCGTGCTGATGCTTGTTGTGCTGGCAGGTTTTGGATACTACTATTTTGGCGGATATGCGGATCAGATACAGCAGATGCGCCGTGAGGCAGTGCAGGAAGTATCTGCTTCCGACGATTCTACGTTTATCCCTTCACAGACCTGCTCCGTTTTTGATAAAGACGGAAAACTGATCTCTGAACGAAGGGGAGACAAGAATGCGCAGTATGTCAAATACGAGGATATTCCAAAGAATTTTGTCGCAGCGATTATCAGTATTGAGGACAAGAAGTTTTACCAGCATAACGGTGTGGATCTGAAAGGACTTGTGCGCGCGGTCAAAGCCACAGTCATGTCGAAACTGAAAAAATCGCAGGGTGGTACGCAGGGTGGAAGTACGATTACCATGCAGCTTGCCAAGCTGATTTATATGCAGCCGAAACAGACGTGGCAGTACAAGGTGAAGCAGATGTTTCTTGCGTGGGAACTCGAAAAACGTTACAGTAAGGATAAAATTATGGAATTTTATCTGAATAACGTGTATTTTGCAAACGGCTATTACGGAATTGACGCTGCCTGTCATGGATATTTTAACTGTGAACTGAAAGATCTTGATGTATCGCAGACCGCGTATCTGTGTGCGATCCCGAACCGCCCGTCCAATTATGATCCGGTGACACACCCGGACAATACCATTACCCGGCGGAATCTGATCTTAAAGAATATGCGGGATGACGGGAAAATCTCCCAGGAAGAGTATTATGAGGCAACCAAAGAAGAGATTGCACTGAACCGGCCTAAAAAGAGTGACACGGAGAAAATTAACAGTTCGATTGACACTTACACGTATGACTGCGCAACCCGTGCACTGATGGAACAGGAAGGTTTCCAGTTTAAATATTATTTTGATTCGGATAAGGAAAAGAAGTCTTATGGGGAAGCATATGACGAACTTTACAGTGCGTGTCAGAAGAAACTGTTTTCCGGAGGATACAAAATCTATACGACGATTGATATGGAAAAACAAAAGGAACTGCAGTCTGCCATTGATGATACCCTGAAAGGATTTAAAGACAAATCCAAAGACGGAACTTACAAGATGCAGGCGGCAGCAGTATCGATTGATAACAACAGCGGATATGTAGTGGCAATCGTGGGCGGCCGTAAGCAGGATTCGGATAACTATACGTTAAACCGTGCATACCAGAGTTACCGTCAGCCGGGAAGTTCGATTAAGCCATTGCTGGTATATACTCCGCAGCTGGAGCGCGGGTATACTCCGGATACCGTTGTGGATGACCATAAACTAAAAGACGGACCGTCGAATGCAAACAATACATATGCCGGAAAGATTCCGCTCAGATATGCGGTTGCACATTCCATTAATACGATTGCCTGGCAGCTGTATGATGAACTGACACCAAAAGCAGGCCTGCAGTATTTAAAAAATATGAATTTTGCACAGATCAAGGACGGAGATTATACCCTCGCCACATCTCTTGGTGGATTTACCAAAGGTGTTTCTCCACTTGAGATGGCATCCGGGTATGCAGCGGTTGAAAATGACGGACTTTACAGGGAACCGACCTGTGTAAAATCAATTGTGGATTCTGACGAAAATGTAGTCTATACGTCCAGCCTGACGGAAAAAACGGTTTATAAGCAGGATGCGGCGCGGATGATGACGGATATCATGACCTCCGTTATGGACAGTGGAACCGGACGTTCTGCAAAGCTTGCCGATATGCCGTGTGCCGGAAAGACGGGTACAACAAACGATCACAAAGATGGATGGTTCTGCGGATTTACCAGATATTATACAACCGCAGTCTGGGTGGGATGTGATTATCCAAAAGCCATTTCCAATCTGAGTGGAAGCACATATCCGGCACAGATCTGGAAAGCATATATGTCTGCGGCCCACGAGGGATTATCTTCGCTTGATTTCCTTCCTTATGCTCAGCTTTCGGATGATTTTAAAAATCAGCAGAAGCAGGAAGAGGAAGAACACGACAAGATGCGCGAAGAAAACCAGATAGAAGAAAACCAGATAGAAGAAAACCAGACGGATGACCAGCAGACTTCCGAGAGCCAGCAGAAAGATAATACAACGGACGGAAGCTCCGAAAATGATAACCAGCCGGACAATAACGACAGCAATGCCGGTGATCAGAATAACAATTCCAAACCGGAACATAGTGGGGACAACGATTCCGGAGAAAGCGGAGGAAACACTGATACGCCGGAAAATGGAGAAAATACCAATAAACCGGACAATAGCGGAACCACGGATAATAGCGGTGATACCGGAGAGAGTGGAGATACCGGTGGTGGAAACGTACAATAAACATATATAAAACAGTGCAACCGATGTATTTATGGATACATCGGTTGATTTTTTTTATCGATACTAGGCAGAAATTCCGGAATATGGTAGAATATAGATACATGGGGTAGAAGAAAAATACATATCACATAGATCAAGGAGGAATCAGGAATTGAAGAAATATGGATTTGGCGTAGACGTGGGAGGAACCACCGTAAAAATGGGATTTTTTGAGACAAGCGGAGAGCTTCTTGACAAATGGGAAATCAAGACAGATACCAGCGATAACGGAAAGGCAGTACTGCCGGATATTGCACAGGCGATTGATAACAAACTGGCGCAGGAAGGCATCAGTAAGAGTGATGTAGAGGGTGTGGGAATCGGTGTTCCGGGTCCTGTGCGGAGTGATGGCGTTGTTAACGGGTGTGTCAATCTCGGCTGGGGAGTGATCAATGTTGCGGAGGAACTCGGTGCACAGACAGGTCTGAAAGTAAAAGTCGGAAATGATGCGAACGTTGCAGGTCTTGGCGAAATGTGGCAGGGCGGTGGAAAAGGAAGTAAAGATGTCATCATGGTAACGCTTGGTACCGGTGTCGGCGGTGGAATTATCGTGGACGGACATGTGGTTGCCGGATATAACGGTGCAGGCGGAGAAATCGGACACATTACCGTAAATCATGATGAGATAGAGCCTTGTAACTGTGGGCAGTATGGATGTCTGGAACAGTATACTTCTGCGACTGGTATTGTACGCATGGCAAAACGTAAACTTGCCAAAACACAGGATGCGACAAAGCTTCGTGATTATAAAGATATTACTGCGAAAGACATTTTTGATGTGGCAAAAGAAGGCGATGAAGTAGCTCTTGGACTGGTAGATGAAGTGGGAGAAATTTTAGGGTCAACCCTTTCGAATATTGCATGCGTGACCAATCCGGAAGTTATCGTGATCGGTGGTGGTGTGTCCAAAGCCGGACAGATTCTAATCGATACGATCCAGAAGCACTTTAAGGAAAGCTGCTTCCATGCATGTCGTGATACCCGCTTTGAACTGGCACAGCTTGGCAATGATGCCGGAATATACGGGGCAATGCAACTCATTATCGGATAAGTTCAAAAAACAGAACCATATGCACAGCAAACATTTTCGTGTAGGAAGAAAGTGTTTGCTGTGCTTTTTTGTACTCTTTTATCATTACCCTGTTGAAAAAATATCTTGACAATCAAACTATCTTTGCATATACTTTGACTAAGAAACTGTTTGACAATCAAACTATTTCACAATCAAACAAAATTGAAGACAGTAAAAGGAGAACCCATTATGTTAGAAAAGTTAAAAGAAATCATTGCAGACCAGTTAAACGTAGACGCAGATTCTATCACCGCAGAGTCCCGTTTCAAAGAGGATCTTGAGGCAGATTCCTTAGATCTGTTTGAGCTGGTTATGGCTTTGGAAGAAGAGTACGGTGTAGAGATTCCTTCTGAGGATTTAGAGAAGATCCTTACCGTTCAGGATGTCATTGATTATATGAAAAATAAGGGTGTTGAGGCATAAGCTATGAAAACAAGAGTGACAGAGCTTCTGGGAATCGAATATCCGATCATTCAGGGCGGTATGGCATGGGTCGCAACACATGAACTGGCCAGTGCGGTATCCAATGCCGGCGGACTTGGCATCATCGGAGCAGGTGGAGCACCGGCTTCCTGGGTGCGTGAGCAGATTCAGGCAGCAAAAAAAGAAACCGACAAGCCGTTTGGAGTAAATCTCATGCTGATGAATCCGGAAGCGGATGAGATTGCAAAAGTAATTGTGGAGGAAGGCGTTAAGGTAGTAACAACCGGCGCCGGCAATCCGGCCAAATATATGAGCATGTGGAAAGAAGCCAAAATCAAAGTAATCCCGGTTGTGGCAAGCGTGGCATTGGCAAAGCTGATGGAGCGTGGCGGTGCGGATGCGCTGGTCGCTGAGGGAATGGAGTCCGGTGGACACATCGGTGCCCAGACGACGATGACACTCGTACCACAGGTAGTAGATGCGGTATCCATTCCGGTCATTGCAGCCGGTGGAATTGCAGATGGACGTGGATTTGCGGCAGCTATGATGCTTGGCGCAGAGGCAGTACAGATGGGAACCCGTTTTGTTGTTGCAAAAGAATCCACGGTTCATGAAAATTACAAGCAGCGCGTGGTCAAAGCAAAAGATATTGACAGTGAAGTGACCGGCATGTCCACAGGCCATCCGATTCGCGTTATTCGTAACAAAATGACCCGCGAGTACTTAAAGAAAGAAAAAGAAGGTGCACCGTTCGAAGAACTTGAGCAGATGACACTCGGAGCACTGCGCAAAGCAGTTGTCGAGGGCGATGTCATGTACGGCAGCGTTATGGCAGGCCAGTCTGCGGGTCTGGTAAAAAAAGAAGAGACCTGTGCGGAAATTATCCGGGATGTTATGAGTGGTGCCGAAAAGTTATTGGGACAGAAATAGGAGAAGACAGTGAAGAGAGTATTTATGTTCCCTGGACAGGGATCTCAGTATATTGGTATGGGAAAAGAGTTTTACGACGCCATGCCGGAAGCAAAAGCGGTTTATGATCTGGCAAATGAAGTGACAGGTCTGGATGTGGCAGCTCTTTGCTTTGAAGAAAATGATAAGCTGAACATTACAGAGTACACACAGATCTGTATGCTCACAACCGAGGCGGCTATTTATACAGCATTACAAGCAGCGGGAATTGGCTGCGACGTTACGGCAGGCTTAAGCCTTGGCGAATATGGTGCGCTGATTGCATCCGGAGCGATGACAATGCGGGATGCATTTGCGGTTGTCCGCAAGCGCGGTATTTATATGGAACAGGCATATCCGGTAGGCGGCGGTATGTCTGCAATTCTTGGACTGGATGCGGAAAAGATCGCAGCAATCTGTGAGGAAACCGCTGCAAAAACAAACAAAGTTGTTTCCATTGCAAATTACAACTGTCCGGGACAGATCGTTATCACCGGAGCAGCAGATGCTGTAGGTGAGGCAGGAGATGCCTGCAAGGAAGCCGGAGCAAAGCGCGTGGTTCCGCTTAAAGTCAGTGGCCCGTTCCATTCTGCACTTTTAGCAGAAGCAGGAAAGAAACTCGGGGAGGCACTCGAAGATGTAACGATTCAGCCGATCACGATTCCGTATCTGACCAATGTGACTGCAGATTATGTCAAAGATCCGGCAGACGTCAAGGATTATCTGGTACGTCAGGTTTCTTCTTCCGTGCGCTGGCAGCAGACAATTGAGCGCCTGATTGCAGACGGAGCAGAGGAATTTGTGGAGATCGGACCGGGACGCAGCCTTTCCGGATTTATGAGAAAGATCAATCGCGATGTTACCACATGCAACATCGACAAAATGGAGGATTTCAATAAATATGTTAACCGGTAAAAATGCACTTGTTACAGGTGCTTCCAGGGGAATCGGAAGAGCCATTGCGCTGGAGCTGGCAAAACGCGGAGCATTTGTTGTGGTGAACTACAATGGTTCCGAAGATGCTGCTAATGAAACGGTTGCAGCAATCAAAGCGGCCGGAGGAGATGCCGTGAGTGTTCGCTGCAATGTCTCTGATTTTACAGCCTGTCAGGAGATGATAGAATCCCTTATCAAAGAATATAAGCATATGGATATTCTGGTGAACAATGCCGGAATTACAAGGGATGATCTGCTGATGCGCATGAAGGAAAGCGATTTTGATGCTGTGATCAATACCAACCTGAAGGGAACTTTCAATACAATTCGTCATCTGTCACGCTATCTGTTAAAACAGCGTGCCGGAAAAATTATCAATATTTCTTCGGTATCCGGAATCCTTGGAAATGCGGGACAGTCAAACTATGCAGCAAGCAAGGCGGGCGTGATCGGTCTGACAAAATCTGTTGCAAGGGAGCTTGCATCCAGAGGAATCTGCGTCAATGCGGTTGCTCCCGGATTTGTAGAGACAGAGATGACCGCAGTATTGCCGGAAAAGACCCAGGAAGAATTAAAAAAGCAGATCCCGCTTGGCAGAGCCGGACAGGTACAGGATATTGCGAATGCAGTCGCATTTCTTGCATCACCGGAGTCGGATTATATTACCGGGCAGATACTTTCTGTAGATGGTGGTATGGCAATTTAGGGAACCTGATAGAAAGAAAGGAAAAGGAAAATGAGAAGAGTCGTTGTGACGGGAATGGGAGCAATCACGCCGATCGGCCTGAATGTGGAAGAATTCTGGAAAGGAATCCATGCCGGACAGATTGGATTTGGTCCTATCACGAAGTTTGATGCAAGTGAATATAAAGCACATCTTGCGGCAGAAGTCAAAGGTTTTGTCGGAAAAGAGCATATGGATTTTAAGGCAGCAAAGCGTATGGAACTGTTTGCACAGTACGCAGTAGCAGCAGCCAAAGAAGCCGTTGCGGATGCAGGGCTTGATATGGAAAAAGAGGACGCTTACCGTTGCGGTACAGCCGTTGGATGCGGTGTTGGAAGTCTTCAGGCAATCGAGCGCGAGTATACAAAGATTGTGGAAAAAGGACCGGGCAGAGTCAATCCGATTTTCGTTCCATTGATGATCTCAAACATGGCAGCAGGAAATGTCTCCATCCAGCTGGGATTGCAGGGAAAATGTACCAATGATGTAACTGCCTGTGCGACCGGTACGAATAATATCGGTGATGCGTTCCGCAGCATTCAGTACGGAGAGGCAGATGTCATGGTAGCCGGAGGAACAGAGGCAGCCGTATGTCCATGTGCGATTGCCGGATTCGGTGCACTGACGGCGCTTTCTCCATCCGATGATCCGGAAAAATGTTCCCTTCCTTTCGATAAAAACCGCAGCGGTTTTGTATTGGGTGAAGGTGCCGGCATTGTTGTTCTTGAGGAACTTGAGCATGCGAAGGCAAGAGGCGCAAAAATCTATGCAGAAGTTGTGGGATATGGATGTTCTGCAGATGCTTACCATATTACTTCCCCACTCGAAGACGGTGCAGGTGCAGCACGCGCTATGCAGAATGCCATCGAGGATGCGGGGGTAGACAAAAACGAGATCACGTACATCAATGCGCATGGTACTGCAACGCATCACAACGATCTTTTTGAGACCCGTGCCATTAAGTTACTGTTTGGGGATCATGCAAAGGACATTAAGATCAATTCTACAAAGTCCATGATTGGTCATCTTCTTGGTGCCGCAGGTGCGGTTGAATTTATCACCTGTGTCAAAGAGCTGGAAGAAGGATACATTCACCGTACAGTTGGTTATGAGACACCGGATGACGAGATGGATCTGAACTACTGTAAAGAAGAATCCCACGAGTCATTTACCTATGCACTGTCAAACTCTCTTGGATTTGGCGGACATAACGCAAGTCTTCTGGTTCGCAAATACGAGGAGTAGAAGCTATGAGTATGACAACACAGGAAATTATGGAAATCCTGCCGCACAGACATCCGTTTTTGCTGATTGACACAGTGGAAGAAGTAGAGCCGGGCGTGCGCGCAGTGGCAAAGAAAAATGTAACCTTCAATGAACCGTTTTTTGCCGGTCATTTTCCGGGAAATCCGGTTATGCCGGGTGTGTTGATCGTGGAAGCACTGGCACAGACCGGTGCGGTTGCGATTCTTTCGCAGCCGGAATGGAAAGGAAAGACGGCATATTTTGCAGGAATCAATAAAGCAAAATTCAAGCAGAAAGTTGTTCCAGGGGATACTCTGGTGCTTGAAACCGAAATTATCAAGGTGAAGGGACCGATCGGTGTGGGGCAGGCAACAGCAAAAGTAAATGGAAAACTGGCATGTTCCGCAGAACTGACATTTGCAATCGGATAGGGGAAAGGCAATGTTTTTTAATAAAAAATATATCAAAGTAAATCACAACGAAGAACCAGAAAAAACACAGGCAGAAGAGCCAAAGCAGGAAGAGGCAAAGGAAACAGCACCTGTTGTAGAGACCGTTACCTGTAAAATCTGCAAAAAAGAACTGGATAAACAGCGTGTCATCAAAAATAAATATGTCTGCTACGAGTGTGGATATTATTTCCGTGTCCGCACCAAAAACCGTATTCGTATGGTGGCGGATGCAGGAACTTTTGAAACCTGGGATAATGATCTTAAGACCGAAAATCCGCTGAATTTCCCGGAATACGAAGAAAAAGTTGCTGCAACACAGGAAAAAACCGGATTAAACGAAGGCGTAACCATGGGAAGTTGTACAATCAACGGAGAGAAGACAGTTCTCGGTGTGATTGATGCCCGTTTCATGATGGGAAGTATGGGGCACGTTGTCGGTGAGCGAATTACACGTGCAATGGAAAAGGCAACGGAACAGAAACTTCCGGTGATCTTATTCTGCTGTTCCGGTGGTGCACGTATGCAGGAGGGAATTATTTCCTTGATGCAGATGGCAAAGACTTCTGCAGCTGTAAAACGTCATTCAGATGCAGGTCTTCTTTATATTCCGGTTCTGACCGATCCGACAACCGGTGGTGTGACCGCAAGTTTTGCAATGCTTGGAGATATTATCCTTGCAGAGCCGGGAGCGCTGATTGGTTTTGCCGGTCCGCGTGTGATTGAGCAGACCATCGGGGAGAAGCTTCCGGATGGATTCCAGAGAGCTGAGTTTCAGCTGAAACACGGATTTGTGGATGCAATTGTAGAGCGTGACGAGTTAAAAGATACGCTGGGGAAAATTCTTCGTCTGCATCGTCCGACCGAAGGATATGCAAACTTTGATCCGGCACATGACGATGACCGTTATGAGCCGACCGAACTGATGCGCGAGAGAAATACGTTTTCCAGACCGTTAGAACCGTGGGATAAAGTGATGGCGGCACGTCAGATGAAACGTCTGGCATCTGTCGACTATATGGGACAGATTTTTGATGAATTCATGGAACTGCACGGAGATCGTTATTTCCGTGATGATCCGGCAATTGTCGGTGGTATTGCCTATCTGGATGGACAGCCGGTAACCGTGATCGGGGTGCATAAGGGAAAAGATTTAAAGGACTGCAAGGAACGCAACTTTGGTATGCCTTCGCCGGAAGGATACCGTAAGGCAATCCGTCTGATGAAGCAGGCAGAAAAATTCAATCGCCCGATCATTACTTTTGTAAATACATCCGGTGCATATCCGGGAAAAGAAGCCGAGGAGAACGGACAGGGTGAGGCAATTGCAAGAAACCTTTATGAAATGTCCGGTATTCAGGTGCCAATCCTTTGCCTGATGATTGGCGAAGGCGGCAGTGGCGGAGCTCTTGCTCTTGCGGTTGGTAATGAAGTATGGATGATGGAAAATGCCACGTATTCGATTCTTTCTCCGGAAGGATTTGCTTCCATTCTCTGGAAGGATGGGAAACGCGCAAAAGAAGCGGCAACGGTTATGAAGATCACGGCACAGGATCTGAAAGAACTGTCTGTTGTGGATAAGGTGATTCCGGAGTATGGCGGAGCGGATGACGATGCGCTGACTTCGATTGCGGCATGGATGAAAGGAAATATGAAAGAATTTTTACGTGCACAGAATGACAAGAGTGGTAAGCAGCTTGCACAGGAGCGGTATGATCGCTTCAGAAAGTTCTAATTGTTCCATAGAGGAGAAGCATAAAATGAAATTTTTAGGAACCGGAAGTGCGCTTCCGAAAAAAGTTGTAAGCAATGATGACCTGGCTCAGGTTATGGACACTTCAGATGAGTGGATTCGTTCCCGTACCGGGATCGGCATGCGTCATATTGCGGTGGAAGAGACAACGACTTCCATGGCGGTAGAGGCGGCAGAGAAGGCGCTTGCAGATGCAAAAATATCCGGATGTGAAATTGATCTGATCATCGCGGGAACCATTTCCCCGGATTACATATTTCCATCGCTGGCATGTGAAGTACAGGCTGCAATTGGAGCAAAAAGTGCAATGGCATTTGATCTGAGTGCGGGATGTTCCGGATTTTTATTTGCACTGGCTACGGCGGATGCCTATTTCCGTACCGGACGTTACAAACATGCACTGGTTATCGGGGCGGAAACCCTGTCAAAAATGATGAACTGGGCAGACCGCAGTACCTGTGTGCTTTTCGGGGATGGAGCCGGAGCTGCTGTAGTTAGTGCAGAAGGAAGCCAGCTGCTTTCCATGGTGCAGGGATCAGATGGCGCCGGTGGCATGGCATTGCATTGTGAGAACCGTCCGGTGAATAATCTTTACCGCCAGCTTGGTGCACAGCATTATGCGTTCACCCAGATGGATGGGAGAGAGGTTTATAAGTTTGCCGTGCGCACGGTTCCAAAGGCGGTCAGTGAAGCACTTGAACAGGCAGAACTTCCAATTGAAGATGTAAAATATTTTCTGCTTCACCAGGCAAATATCCGGATTATTGAGTCAGTGGCAAAGCGTCTGCATCAGCCAATGGAAAAATTCCCATGTAATTTACAGAAGTGTGGAAATGTTTCGGCCGCAAGCGTACCTATTTTACTTGATAATGTCCACAAACATGGTATGATAAGCGGGGGCGATAAAATCGTATTAGCTGGATTTGGTGCCGGACTTACCTGGGGGGCATGTGCAGTCGAGTGGTAGGTCACACCAGATCATGAAGGAGTTTAACATGACGCTGGAAGAGACCTTAAATGATCTTCTTGTAAAATTATTCAAGGATATTCTGGAGATTGAGGCGAAAAGCCTGATCACAGAAGAGTTTAAAGATATCAGTTATAATGATATGCATATTATCGAGGCAGTGGGAATTGATGAGCCGCGAAATATGAAAACCGTTGCAAAACTGATGTCCGTTACAACAGGCACACTCACGAAAGCAATGGATGCCTTGTGTGAGAAAGGATATGTTGTCCGGGAACGGAGTACGCGGGATAAAAGAGTAATAAAGCTGCGCCTGACAGATAAAGGGAAAGCTGCCTATTATCATCACGAACAGTTTCACCGCCAGATGATTAAAAATGTTGCGGATGAGATGAACGATTCTGAAAAAGAGATACTTGTCTTTGCCCTGGCAAAACTGGTGGATTACTTTAAACTGACCTACTATGATACGGACGAGGAATCCGAATTCGTTGACTGGTCGAAAATAAGCAGGGATAAATAAAATATATACTTATTTAGTGCTATAACAGGGCGATTCAGAATGCAAGTTTTGAATCGCCCTGTTTCATTTTGTACTCAAAAAGCTACTTTATTACGCCGTAGTGGTAGAAAATTACAATAATAAAGAATTTTCTATTGCAAAATCCTGCATTTTTCGTTACAATAAAAAAGGTTGATGTAGAAACAGACAACAGATTATGATCAGGACATGACGATTCGGGATTTTACTGGTTCCGGACGTTAAAAATTAATATTAAGGAGATAGAGAAATGGGTTATGTTGATGAAGTACTCGAAGTAGTAAAGAAGAAAAACGCAGATCAGCCTGAGTTTTTACAGGCAGTAACAGAGGTTCTTGATTCTTTAAGACCTGTGATCGATGCAAATGAGGATTTATACAGAAAGAATGCGATTCTTGAGAGAATCACAGAGCCGGATCGTCAGATCATGTTCCGTGTTCCTTGGGTAGATGACAACGGACAGGTTCAGGTAAACAGAGGTTTCCGTGTACAGTTCAATAATTCCATTGGACCATACAAGGGAGGTTTAAGACTTCATCCTTCTGTAAATCTGGGTATTATCAAGTTCTTAGGTTTCGAGCAGGTATTTAAGAATTCTCTTACAACACTTCCAATCGGTGGTGGTAAAGGTGGTTCTGATTTCGATCCTAAGGGTAAATCTGACAGAGAGATCATGGCATTCTGCCAGAGCTTCATGACAGAACTTTGCAAATATATCGGAGCAGACGTTGACGTACCGGCCGGAGATATCGGAACAGGTGCAAGAGAGATCGGCTTCTTATTTGGACAGTATAAGAGAATTCGTGGATCATACGAAGGTGTGCTGACTGGTAAGGGTCTTACCTATGGTGGATCTCTTGCACGTACACAGGCTACCGGATATGGTCTGTTATATCTTACTAACGCATTATGGAAAGATCATGGTATGAGCCTTGAGGGAAAGACAGCAGCAGTTTCCGGATCTGGTAACGTTGCTATCTACGCAATCGAGAAGGCACAGGAGTTAGGTGTTAAGGTTGTAACATGTTCTGATTCTACCGGATGGATTTATGATCCAAACGGCATTGATGTTGCTCTTCTTAAGGAAGTTAAGGAAGTTAAGCGTGCCCGTCTTACTGAGTATGCAGCTGCTAAGTCAACTGCTGAGTATCATGCAAAGCAGAACGGTGAGCACGGTGTATGGCAGTACAAGGTAGATCTTGCTCTTCCATGTGCGACTCAGAATGAGTTAGACATTGAGGATGCCAAGATGCTCGTTGCTAACGGTGTTACATCTGTAACAGAGGGTGCTAACATGCCTACAACTCTTGAGGCTACAAAGTATCTTCAGGAGAATGGTGTTCTCTTCGTAGGTGGTAAGGCTGCCAATGCCGGTGGTGTTGCTACATCTGCACTTGAGATGAGCCAGAACTCTGAGAGACTTTCCTGGACATTCGAAGAAGTTGACGGAAAGCTTAAGGGAATCATGGAGACTATTTATGCTAACATCAGCGATGCTGCTAAGAGATACAATGCAACCGTTGGTGGAAAGACAGACTATGTGGCAGGTGCTAATATTGCCGGATTTGAGAAGGTAGTAGATGCTATGCTTGCTCAGGGTGTTTGCTAATTGTATATTTCCAAATAAAAAGGAAAAGTCCTGTAAACGATGCGTTTATGGGACTTTTCTTTTATACATGTAAAACTAATTATAAAGAAGTAGATGTGCAAAAAATGAGAATAAACGGTTGCGCGTTTGTGCAATTTTTCGTATTTTTTCTCAAAACTAGGAATATAGTACCGTAGAACTGACCAGAAAAACGCAGGAACTTTTTTTGACTTTGTGCACACTTATCCGGCCGTCCATGGTATTATAATAACTGTAAAAACCCCCCAATACATTATATAGTTTTTGCTATACCCCATAGTAAAAATACCTTCTCCTAAAAAGGCAGCGTTCGAAGCTGTCTTTTTTATTTTATAAAGTGCATCGTGTACGACCACATTCGGGAAAGGATGCAAATTGGGTATGAAAATAACCCACAGGAAACACATGTGCAAAAAACAGGAATAAACGGTTGCGCGTTTGTGCAATTTTTCGTATTTTTTCTTAAAACTGGGAATATAGTACCGTAGAACTGACCAGAAAAACGCAGGAACTTTTTTCGACTTTGTGCACACTTATCCGGCCGTCCATGGTATTATAATAACTGTAAAAACCCCCCAATACATTATATAGTTTTTGCTATACCCCATAGTAAAAATACCTTCTCCTAAAAAGACAGCGTTCGAGGCTGTCTTTTTTATTTTGTTTTCACTTATACAAAATAACCAAAAACGAGTCATACTTTTTGTGAGGTTTGTGCACACTTTCGCAGGGGTTCATGCTATTATAATAACCGTAAAAACCCCCCAATACATTATATAGTTTTTGCTATACCCCATAGTAAAAATACCTTCTCCTAAAAGGCAGCGTTCGAAGCTGTCTTTTTTATTATCTGAAATTATTCAAAAATTTTATTCTGAAAGATATTTCCCCATGATGAATCGTGTATATAATAGTTGGAAACAGGAGGGCAGGCATGAAAAAAACAAATGACACTCCAATGGAAGATTTTCAGGCATTATATAACCGACAGGTGAATCGTGTTTATAGACTGGCACTGGATAAATAATAAAAGAAAAAAGACTTGTCACAGAATAAAAATTATGCTATAATTCTGAATTGTCAGGGTGCTTCGCATTCTGATGGAAATGGGCAGATTCCCGAGTGGCCAAAGGGGACAGACTGTAAATCTGCTGCAAATTGCTTCGGTGGTTCGAATCCACCTCTGCCCATTCTTTTAAGACCGACATTGAGTCGGTCTTTTTTTATGCAGATTATTAAAAAATGAAATAAGGTATTGTTGGAAAATCTTAAAAAGAATGTGCATAAAGTATAAGCGATTATGCGGATAAAATAATAAAATATTGTCAGTCGCGGTGCGAACAGCGCGCAGTAGATTCACGCTCGATCAGTTTAGGACGCAGCAGCGTTTTGCTGATCGGGATGTGATGGATCAGGGAATTTAAAATATCATAAGCGCAACGGCCAAGTTCGTTGCGTTCCTGGCGGATTGTGGTAAGCGGCGGGTCAAAAGTGGCGGCAATGGATATGTCGTCAAAACCAACAACACTGACGTCTTCCGGCACGCGGAATCCGCGCTTCGTACATTCGTCAATGACACCTTTGGCAATCAGATCATTGCCGCAGACCACGGCAGTGGCACCGGCGGCAAGAAATCCGGGAACATGATATTTGGCACTGTCGGATACATAGTAGCCGTAAGCTGTCAGATCCTTCTGTACAGGAAGTGAGGCAGCAGCCATAGCATTTTCAAAGGCCTCCTGCCGCTGGTCAGAAACCAGTGAGTATAAGGAACCGTTTAAGAATGCAATGTTTTTATGCCCGAGATTAACCAGATGATTTACTGCCATGGTGATGCCTTCGTAGCTGTCGGTTCCAAGATAGCAGACATTTGGATTGTCAGAGATGAAATTGTCCAAAAGCACAGTTGGCATGGTAGTGTTTTCCAGCTGCTTGATCCAGGAATCATGCAATGCAAGACCCATCAGAAAGGCTCCGCAATAGCCGTTTTTCAACAGAAAGGTATCGTATTTTTCCTCTTCCTGAAATGCCGGGGTGATGGGAAGAATATCAACATCCCATTTGCGGCGGAACGCATTCTGTTTGAAACCGAGAACTATGTCATATCCGAATTCATCAATTGTTTCGTAATTCATGTTTTCTATGAAAATGCAAAGCTTGCGGTTTTCCACTTTCTTGGAACGCTTGGTGCTGTATCCCATCTCCACAGCGGTATCGAGAACCATCTGCCGCAGCTCATCACTTATGTCACTTGCGCCGTTTAAACCTTTGGAGACTGTGCTTACAGAAACTCCAAGACGATTGGCAATATCTTTGATTGTAGCCATATATTTTCTCCTGTGATTCCTTATGTTTAAATGATTATAAATCAGTTTGGGAAACTGTGCAATTCTTTCTCAAAAAAAGTTTCGAAAAAACAGAGCAATAGTGTTGTGAATATGTACAAAAACACGATATAAAATACGTGAAAAGTGGGGAAAATGGTGTCCAAAAACGCAAAATCATTGACAAAATGACGTAGAGAAACTAAAATTAAGACAGATACGAAAAAACACGAAACAATCCGAAAAGATTTTTAGATGGTTTTTCCAATAATCCGAAGGAGAATTCGTGATTTAAAAGACGGGGTGAAGAATCTTGGAAGGACAGGAAGTAGCAAGAGGTTCCGGAATCCTTCTTGCAGTATCAAGCCTACCGTCAGAGTATGGTATTGGCACTCTGGGTGATGCAGCATTCCATTTTGTGGATCTGCTGGTGGATCTGAAACAAAAGTACTGGCAGGTGCTTCCTGTCGGACCTACAAGTTTTGGGGATAGCCCATATCAGAGCTTGTCGGCATTTGCCGGAAATCCTTATCTGATTGATCTGGATCAGCTTGCCAGAGAAAAGCTTCTGACGCCGGAGGAAATCCGGAGCCATTATTGGGGAACACAGAAATCTGCCATTGATTATGCAGCACTCTTTGAAAACAGGACGCTGGTTCTGCAGAAGGCATTTGGTCGGTTTGACGAACACGAACCGGAATTTCAGCAGTTTGTAGAAGAAAACAGGGACTGGGTCGAAGATTATGGACTGTATATGGCACTGAAAGTGTCCAATGGAAACCAGAACTGGCAGAACTGGCCGGAAAATATTCAAAAAAAACAACCGGTTGCGCTTGCAAAGCGCCGAAAAGAGATGTATAATAACATCATGTTTTGGGTGTTTTGCCAATACAAGTTCTTCCAGCAGTGGGGAAAACTTAGGGAATATGCCAACAGCAAAGGAATCCAGCTGATCGGAGATGTACCATTTTATGTGGGAAAGGACAGCGTGGATACCTGGATGCATCCGGAACAGTTTTTACTGGATGAGAATGGCGAAGCTGCTTATGTGGCTGCTGCAATTCCGGATAAGTTTTCCGAAACAGGTCAGGTATGGGGAAATCCACTGTATAACTGGCCTCTCATGCAGGAGGATGGGTTTTCCTGGTGGAAACGAAGAATGCAGATCAGTACAAAGCTCTTTGATGTAATCCGGATGGATCATTTCATCGGGTTCGTCAAAAATTATATGGTTCCGAAAGATGCCACGGATGCTTCAGGCGGACGGTGGATGAAGGGACCGGGGCGCAAACTGACCGACGCTTTGAATTCCGTTTTGAATGGAACAACAGTGATCGCCGATGATTACGGCGGCAAGGCATTGATACCGGGAGTGAAAAAACTCCTTGCAAAGACAGGGTGGCTGGACACAAAAGTTCTGATGTTTGCATTTGACGGAGATCCGTCCAATGAACATCTGCCACATAATTATCCGGGAAGCCACACAGTGGTATACGCGGGAACGCATGACAATGATACGATTGTAGGATATTTCAGGGACAAGACAGAATATGAACTGGCTTATCTGTATGAATATCTCAACATCAGCAGTCAGGAAGAAATCCCGGATGCACTGATCCGGTGTGCATATGCAAGTATTGCAGACATCGCGGTCATACAGATGCAGGATTTGCTGAAGCTCGGGAACGAGGCAAGAATGAATGCACCGTCTACCGTGGGTTATAACTGGCGGTGGAGATTGAACAAAGAACAGCTCGCGGAAAGCCGTCGGGCGTGGATACGGAATCTTGCGGCGGTATACCGCAGATGACGCAGAAATTACGATATAGAGCGCAGAGGCGTTTTATATAGATACTTTTGAACTATCATTTTTGAAAAAGGAGAGGAAAACGATGAAAAAGAAAGTATTAGCAGCAATGCTTGTCGCAGCAATGACAGCTACAATGTTCGCTGGATGCGGCAGCAAGGACAACGGAGCATCTAATGATGGAACACAGGCAGCAAACAGTGGAAGCACTTCCGAGTCAGCAGAACCGGTTGATGTAAAACTTACTGTTATGGGACCTTCCGAGGATCAGGATGATGCACAGGGGGCATGGTTAAAGACAGAGTGTGAGGCATTTAACGAGGAACATCCGGAGTGGAACATTAAATATGAATATGTAACATGTTCAGAGTCTGATGCAAAAGACACCGTATTACAGGATCCTGCAAGTGCAGCGGATGTATACATGTTTGCAAATGACCAGATTGCTGATCTGGTTGATGCCGGAGCATTAACAAAGCTCGGTGGAGATGTAGCAGAATATGTTAAGAGCTCCAACCCAGAAGCTATGGCAGCAACTGTTACATACAACGGAGATATTTATGGTGTTCCTTATACACCAAATACATGGTTTATGTATTATGATAAGAGAGTCTTCTCAGAAGATGATGTAAAGAGCCTTGATACAATGCTTGAGAAAGGAAAAGTTTCTTTCCCATTTGACAATGGCTGGTATCTTGCTTCCTTCTATGCAGCAAACGGATGTACAATCTTCGGAGATGGTACAGATGCATCTAAGGGATATGACTTCGGCGGAGACAACGCTGTAGCAGTAACAAAGTACATTGTTGACTTATTCAACAACAAGAATTTCGTAATGGACAATAACGAAGGATCCCTTGGTCTTGCCGGATTAAAGGATGGATCTGTAAATGCTTACTTCAATGGTAACTGGAATTATGATGCAGTAGTTAAGAACCTTGGTGAGGAGAACGTTGGTGTTGCAGCCCTTCCTACAATCAACGTTGACGGAAAAGACTGCCAGCTGAAGGCATTCCTTGGTTCTAAGGCTATTGGTGTTAACCCGAACTGCAAGAATCAGGAAGTTGCTGTTAAGCTTGCTGCATACTTAGGAAGCGAAGACGCACAGTTAAAGCATTTTGAGTTAAGAAAGCAGGCTCCTGTTAATACAAACCTTGTTTCTAACGAAGAAGTTGCTAAGGATGCAGTTGCATCAGCTTTGGCAAACGTAGCAACAAATTGCTCTATCGCTCAGCCAATCATCCCAATGCAGGCTTACTGGGATGCAGCTACACCATTCGGTGATGCATTTGTACACGGTGCTGAAGGACAGATCACAGCAGACAATGCTAAGGAAAAGACAGAAGCATTAAACGAGCAGTTAAACAGCTCACTTACAGAGTAATCTTTTTCCAAAAGGAAAAGACAGAGAAACAATTCCAAGGTTCTGGGGATTCCCCGGAATCTTGGAATACATGAGTCTATAAATATGGCATAGAGTAACATGTGCCGGGAGGATAAGTATGATAGGTGCAAACAAAAAGAAGTCGGACTTCGCTACACCGTACACTGTATCCAATGCGCTTACGAAGGGCGGGGCTGCAGTTAAGTTATCAGCGCTTATAATGGGATTGGGAAACATCGCCCACAAGCAGATTATCAAAGGTTTAATTTTTTTGGCAATTGAGATTGGCTATATTATGTTTATGGTCAATGCAGGTGCATATTATCTTTCCATGCTTCCTTCATTAGGATGGAGAAAACAGGAAGAGGTATTTAATGAACAGAAACAGATATATGAGTATGTACAGGGTGACAATTCCGTATTATTGTTGTTATACGGTGTTGCTACGATTGCGATCACTCTTTTATTTATTTATATGTGGGCTGAAAATTTAAGAAGCGCATATATGGCAGAGTGCCTCGCAAAAGAGGGGAAAGAAATCAATTCTTTTGGCAAGGATGTCAAAAGTTTATTTGATAAAAATTTATACAAGACATTAATGTTTCTCCCATTGATGGGAATTCTTATTTTTACAGTTTTACCATTGTTATTCATGATTCCAATGGCATTTACCAATTATTCTACGATCAACAAGCATCTGACCTTATTTGACTGGGTTGGATTGGCGAACTTTAAGACGGTACTTGGACTTGGCGGAAAGATAGGCAAGACATTCTGGAGGGTTTTAGGATGGACCATTGTCTGGGCAGTATGTGCAACATTCTTATGTAACTTCCTGGGACTGATCCTTGCGATTGTCATCAACCGCAAAGAGACAAAGTGCAAAGCATTCTGGCGTACCTGTTTTGTTATTTCCATTGCAGTACCACAGTTTGTATCTTTACTGGTTATGAGACAGATGCTTCAGGAACATGGGGCGATCAACAACCTGCTGATGGAGTGGGGACTTATCCAGAATCCGCTTCCATTCTGGACCAATACGATGTGGGCGCGTGTATCGGTTATTTTAATTAACTGCTGGGTTGGTATTCCATATACCATGCTTCAGGTTACCGGTGTATTGCAGAATGTACCGGCAGAGTTGTATGAGGCAGCCAAGATTGATGGTGCCAATGCCGCACAGATTTTCCGCAAAATTACATTGCCATATATTATGTTTATTATGGGACCTTATATCATTACACAGTTCACAGGTAACATCAATAACTTTAACGTTATCTATCTGTTATCTGCAGGAAAGCCTACACCAGTCGGAGAGACCGCAGGTAAGACAGACTTGCTGGTAACATGGCTGTACAAGTTAACCGTCGATTATCAGTATTACAACATCGGTGCCGTGATTGGTATCTTAACATTCGTAGTTCTTTCTATTGTGGCATTAGTCACCTACAGAAATACGAAAGCATACAAAGATGAGGAGGGATTCATGTAATGAGCAGTGCAAAAGTAAGCAAACGCCCTATGACCGCTGGCCGGGCAAAGAAAATTGCAAAAAATTCATTGGTACATATAATCCTTGCCATCCTGGTAGTGATCTGGTTATTCCCGATTTTCTGGATTATCATGACAAGTTTGAGAGGGGAAAGTGGTGCATATACCGCATATTTCTTCCCAAAAGAACTGACATTTAATAACTATAAGAGACTCTTTACGGAGACAACATTGTTGAACTTCCCGAGAGCTTTTATAAATACGCTGATTATTTCCGTTTTTTCATGTTTGATCTCTACGGTATTTGTGCTGAGTGTATCTTACTGTATGTCAAGACTGCGCTTTAGAATGCGTAAAGCATTTATGAATCTGGCAATGATCCTTGGATTATTCCCGGCATTCATGTCCATGGTTGCAGTATACTTTATTTTAAAAGCAGTTGGACTGACCGAGGGAAGTGGGCTTCGTATCGCTCTGATTCTGATTTATTCTGCAGGATCTGGTGTTGGATTTTATATCGCAAAGGGATTCTTTGATACGGTACCAAAGTCTCTGTCAGAGGCAGCGATTCTGGATGGATGTAATCAGTTCCAGGTATTTTACAAGATCATCCTTCCGCTCAGTAAACCAATCGTTGTATATACGATCCTTACGGCATTCCTTGCTCCATGGCTTGACTTCGTATTTGTACGTGTCATTGTTGGACCAAAGGATAAGTATTGGACGGTATCACTTCTCCTGTACAATATGCTGGAGAAAGAGTTTGTAAACGGATGGTTTACAAGATGGGCTGCAGCCGCAGTTATTGTGTCTATTCCGATCTCTATTCTCTTCGTATTTATGCAGAAATTCTATGTAGATGGTCTGACAGGCGCTGTAAAGGGTTAATGATGAAAGATAGAAAGCCGGTGGTCGTTTGACCGCCGGTTTTTTCATCCGATGAAGAAAGGAAAGGTTATGAAAAAAAGAATTTTGTCGGCAGTTGTTGTGCTGGTGCTTTTTGCCGGGGTGCTTGCAGGCTGTATTTCGGGGCACGGTACACAGGAAGCAAAATTAAATATTATGGATGATAATTACCGTAATTACTATGAAATTTTTGTCGGCTCCTTTTATGACAGTGATGGGGACGGCATGGGGGATTTAAAGGGTGTGGAAGAAAAGCTGGATTACATCTCAGATCTGGGATGCAACGGAATCTGGCTCATGCCGATCATGCCTTCCCCAACCTATCATAAATATGATACAACGGATTACGAAGCGGTGGACGAGGCATATGGTACGGCGGATGATTTTAAAGAGCTGGCAAGTGCGTGTCATGAAAAAGGTATCCGGCTGATCATTGATGTGGCAATGAACCACAGTTCTTCCCAGCATCCATGGTTTACACAGGCATGTGAGTATCTTGCCGGTCTGAAGGCAGGAGAAAAACCGGACGATACAGTGTGTCCGTATGTGGATTACTATCATTTTTCTGACAAGCAGGAGGGAACAACCTACTATGCAGTGCCGGGAAGCAGCAGCTGGTGGTATGAGGGATCCTTCTGGTCGGAAATGCCGGATCTGAACCTGAAAAGCCCGGCAGTACAGAAGGAATTTGAAGAAGTTGCGGATTACTGGATAGATCTCGGTGTGGATGGTTTCCGGATGGATGCGGCCATGCATTATGAAGAAAATGCAACCAATGCGAATTGTGATATTTTAAATAAACTGTACACATACTGTAAAGAAAAAAATCCACAGTTTTATATGGTATCCGAAGTGTGGGCGAGTGAGAATGTCATTGCGGATTATTATGCGAGTGGAACACCAAGCATGTTCAATTTTGATGCGGGAACGGCAAAAGGGGCACTGGTCAATGCGGTAAGAAAGGGCGATCCGGTAAGCCTTGTGAATTCCATGCTGAAATATCAGAATGATTTCTCCCAAAAAAATCCGGATTATATTGATGCACCGTTTTTGTCCAATCACGATATGGCAAGGATTGCCAATACGCTGGTGAATGATCCGGATAAGATTAAGACAGCAGCAGGTCTCCTGATGACAATGAACGGCAGTCCGTTTGTTTATTATGGGGAAGAAATTGGCATGAACAGTTCCGGAACAAAGGATGAAAATAAGCGTATTCCGATGGTGTGGTCAAAAACTGACACCACAGGAATGACAAAGGGACCGGCAGATATGGATGCTGGAATTGAATCTCCGTTTCCGGCAGAAGATGAACAGGAAAAGGATAAGGATTCTATCTTAAGTTACTATAAAAATGCGCTTCGTCTGCGGAATCAGAATCCGGAAATTGCAAGGGGAACCATAGAAAAAGTAGAAAGTCTGTGTAAAGATTCACAGGCGGCAATCACGAAAACGTATCAGGACAGTACCATCGGAATTGTGTATAATCTTGGGGAAGGAAACGGTACGGTTGACCTGAAGAAAACAGCACTTGAAAATATGAACCTGGAGGGAAGCCTGACACTGAAAGAAGAGACGGTACAGCTGAAAGATGGGAAACTGGAGATGCCGGCATGCAGTATTGCTGTGTTAAAATAGTAAAGTATAACAAATTATAGTAGTTTCAAGTTGAGTTTTTTGTCAGATTGTAGTATATTATCTATATTATAGGCGGGGAGGAATCGTCTGAATTAACGGAGGCGTATGCAATATGAAAAAAAACGATGAGCAGAAAGTAAATAAACTAAAGAAAGAAAAGGTCAAAAAAGAGAAAACAAAGAAAATACCGAAACGTGACAATGCTTCCCGGAAGGAAAAAAAGATAAACATCAAAGCGTCACCCGGTGGGCAGAAAAGGGAAAAATCGGAAATCCCATTCTATCGCAGCATTGCGATGCGGCTGGTTGGGGCTTTTTTAATCCCGGTGATAGGTGTGCTGGTTCTTGGTATTACCTCTTACAATAACGCTTCCAATGCCATTGTGGATACATACAAAGAATCTGTACAGCAGACTGCTGATACGATGCAGCAGTATATCAATCTGGTTATCACGAGTGAGAAGGACGAATTTAAGACCTATCTGACCGAGTCGGATCTGCGTAAGTATTTTGCAGGACTGATGGAGGTGTATGATGAGAGCTCCGTGCGCAAAGACTATCAGAGCAGACTGCGCAATAAGATGGCACTCGACAGCAAGATTCAGGGAGCCTATATTATCGCGGACAACAAGCGTACGATTGACTGTCAGGGAATTGTTCGTGACCGAAATGTTTATACGGACTATGTCGGATGCGATCAGGGAAAACTGGTCAGCGAAAGTGCAACAAACTGGTTTTTCTTCGGGGCAGATGAAAGTTCGGATAAAGTACTGGATCTGGGAATTGATTCCTACTGTCTGCGAATTGCCAAAAAAATGAACAATCAGCCGGCCATGATGATCATAAACATCAGTGATTCCTTTATCCGTTCCGCCATGCAGTCACTGGACCCTGGAAAGGGAGGCTATGTAGCATTAATTACGGATACGGATGGAAAAGAGTTTTATTCCGATGAATCCGTCAAGACGGAAAAAGCACTGATTTACGGTACAAGTTTTTATAAGAAAGCATTGAACGGGAAAAAAGATTCCGGAAACCAGATGATTACATTTAATGGAAAGTCATACATGTTTGTATACAGTAAACTTTCAGCCGGAGATCTTATGGTTACGGCACTGATTCCTTCTGACCGTCTGCTTGAGCAGTCATCCGGAATCAAACAGCTGACAACCGTACTTGTGATTGTCTGTATGATCATCGCACTTGCACTTGGATTATTCCTTTCGAGTCAGATGACAGGAACCATCAAATATATTCTGCGTCAGCTGCGCAAAGTTTCCAATGGAAACCTTACGGTTCATCTTTCCGCAAAGCACAAAGATGAGTTTGGTTTACTGTGTGATGGTGTCAATGATACCGTAGAGCATATGAAATCGCTGATTCTGGATGTCAATGATGTGAGTCAGCAGGTTGGAGAAGCGGCAATTCATGTGGCAGAGGCATCCGGAACATTCCTTGAAACCTCTAAGAATATTCAGAGTGCAGTTGAAGAGATTGAGAGTGGTGTGAACAAACTGGATACCGGTTCCGATAACTGTATGAGTCAGATGGATTCCTTATCGGGAAAGATTAATAATGTAAGCTCCAATGCAGATGAATTGGGAAAACTTACTTCTGCAACTGGAGAAACCATTACCACCGGTATATCTTCTGTACAGACACTTACGCAGACATCCGAGACCACTGCAAACATTACAAGAAATGTCATTCAGTCAATACAGGAACTGGAAGAAAAATCAAAATCCATCAGCAACATTGTTTCTGCGATCAATGATATTGCGGAACAGACGAATTTACTTTCCCTGAATGCGTCCATTGAGGCAGCGCGTGCGGGAGATGCCGGCAGAGGATTTTCTGTGGTCGCAGAAGAAATCCGAAAGCTTGCCGATCAGTGTCTTGCTTCTTCTTCCCAGATTTCTTCCATTGTAGATGAAATCGTTTCCAAGACGGGAGAAGTGGTAAATATCGCAAGACAGGCGGAAGATGCAGTTTCTTCCCAGTCTTCCGTTGTAGAGGATACCACAAATTCCTTTAAACAGATTGACCAGCTTGTAGCGCAGCTGATTCAGGCACTGCAGACGATTTCGAATAATGTGCAGGAAATGAATGGTGCACGAAACGAGACACTCAGTGCAATTGAGAGTATTTCCGATGCGTCCACCCAGACGGCAGAATGTTCTTCATCGGTACATTCGGCAGCAGGTACGCAGCTGGATGCAATCAAGAATCTGGATGAAGCATCCCAGAGTCTTACGACCAAGGCCCAGAGCCTGCTGGATGCACTGTCAACGTTCCAGGTTTAAGCAAAAAGTGAAAAAGCCTGAAGATGAAATGCTTCAGGCTTTTTTTATGGAGGAAGAAAATGCGGACAATTATCGTAGTCATTTATGTTTTTTTATTTTTGATTCTTGGACTGCCGGTTCTCGGAATCGAATGGATTATCGCAAAATTTGATAAACATGCAGCCGATATCAGCCAGCTTCGGATTGTGCAGTGGGGACTGCGCTGTGTATCTTTTTTGGCGGGGGTTCATCTGACTGTTGAGGGAAAAGAACATGTACCAACGGATCAGGCTGTACTTTATATTGGAAATCACCGCAGCATTTTTGATATTGTCATTACTTATGCACAGTGTCCGAATCTGACCGGGTATATTTCCAAAGATGGTGTCAATAAGGTTCCGCTGCTGGGAATATGGATGCGCCGTCTGTATTGTCTGTTTCTTGACCGCAAGGATTTAAAGCAGGGACTTAAGACCATTCTGACCGCTATCGATCAGGTGAAGTCCGGCATTTCTATCTGTATTTTCCCGGAGGGAACGAGAAATCGTGACCGGGAGGATACAACGACGCTTTTGCCGTTTAAGGACGGTTCTTTTAAAATAGCACAGAAGACGGGATGCCCGATTATTCCGATGGCACTTACCGGGACGGCAGATATTTTTGAAAATCATTTTCCGTGGCTGCACAGTACAGAGGTAAAACTGACGTATGGAGAACCGATTATTCTTTCGGAGCTTTCCAAGGAAGATCAGAAACATATCGGTGTATACTGTCAGAATGTGATTCATGAAATGCTGCAGGAACACAAAAATACAAAAGAATAGATCGCACGACCGCTGCATAGGATAGCATAAGAACGAAAATAGAGTGGTCAACCATGAAAGATAAAAAAAGAAAGTATATCCTGATGATCATTTTGCTGGGGGTGCTTATGCTGCTGAGCGGGTGTGTGCGAAAAGAATGTGAGGAGAAGGTAAAGGATCTGGAGTTTACCGTGACAAAGGAGGAAGAACTTCCGGAAGCCTTAAGACAACAGATTGAAGAAAAAAAGGAGGGGGATTTCCGTTTTACATACAGCGATAATGAATATTTATACGTTGCCAGAGGTTATGGAATACAGGAGACCGGAGGATACAGCATCTCCGTGGAAGACTGTTATCTGAGTGATACCGCCATCTGTGTAAAGACGAGACTGCAGGGACCGGAAAACGGAGAAGAGGTGACAAAAGCACCTAGTTATCCGTTTATTGTATTGAAGCTGGAACTGCGGGAGGAAGAGGTACTGTTTCAATAGGGTACTTAAGAACTATTGTAAAAAGTTTAACACTCTGCTATACTAAAGCTACTAGATATAGTATTTTCTAGAATATTCAACTCAAATGGAGGAGGCAACAATGGAACAGGCACAGATTAGCAAGGTTCGGGCATCCGTTCATCGGCAGCGCGGTAACAGAGTGAAAATTCAGTTAGACCGTGGACGTAACAAGGTAGATATTCAGGAAGGCGTTATCCAGGGCGCATATCCAAGCGTTTTTACAGTACTTGTAGATGACGAGCGAGAGGAAAATCCTCCACAGTTATTGTCATTCAGTTACACTGATATTATTACAAAGGACATTCGAATGAAACTTTGTTAGGAATGAATAAAATTCCCTTTCTTTGAATAAGTATTAGTATACTTACTTCAAAGAGAGGGGATTTTTTTGTTTTGGAATTGAAGAGACAGCTGTTCAGACAGAATTTACTAAGGAGCAGGGCATTTACCCAGATTACGCTGGATGATGACTGTATTGTAAAAGACAACAAACCGGATCTGTTGAACATTATACATACCAGGGGTTCTGTTATTTTTGAGGATGTCAAGGTGAGCAGCCAGACGGTGTGGGTTACCGGACAGTTGCGTTTTGTCGTGTTATACCGCAGTGAAGATAACCGGCTGGAATCTTTTACGGACAGTATAAATTTCGGAGAAAAAATTTTTATGGATGAGGTGGAAGAACGCGATACCGTCAATCTGAGCGGAGATCTGGAGGATCTGAATATCAGTGCCATCAATTCCAGAAAGCTTGCCGTGCGTGCTCTGCTTGGCATTCATGCCGTGTGTGAGGTGCCGGTGGAAGAAGAAATTGTAAGTGGTGTTGAAAATGATCCGGATATTCAGCAGAAAAGCCGGACGATGCAGCTTTTGGCACTGACATCCGCGAAAAAGGATATCCTGCGTGTGCACAGTGATATTGCACTGCCACAGTCCAGTCCGAATATCGGACATCTGCTTTATGATTATGTGGAAGTGCGTAACCGGCAGGTGATCTGCACCGGGGAGCAGATGCAGATTCAGGGAGAAGCGTATGTGAATGTATTGTACAGCAGTCCGGAAGGAAAAATGGAGTGGTATGAAACGATGGTTCCGTTTTCCGAATCAATAGAAGGGGGAATGACCGGAACACAGCCGATCTGCTGGGTACATTGCCAGACGAAAGAATATGAGGTGGAACCGGCAGAAGATTATGATGGCGAAATGAGGGCGCTGAGCCTGAATCTTTCCATGGATGTGGAAATGAAGCTGTGGGAAGAAAGGAATGTGGAACTTCTGGCAGATGTCTATTCGCTGGAAACAAATCTTGTGCCACAGAAAGAAATGGTCTGTGCAAAAAAACTGCTGATTAAAAATGAAGCAAAACTGCGGATCTCTGAACAGATGAAGCTGGCGGAAGAACAGGAACGGATCTTACAGCTGTGTTCTTTTGAGGGGCATGCAGAGATGGATCATGTGGAACCGGTGGAAAACGGGTTACAGGTAGAAGGAATCCTGACGGTTGATATTTTGTATGCAACGACGGATGACAGTTTTCCGATTGCACATACGCAGGAACAGATTCCGTTTACACAGATTGTTGATGTTCCCGGCATGAAAGGGCACACGGAAGATATTTCTTATGAAATCGAGCCGGCGATTGATCAGCTTGCGGTGAATCTGCTGGATAACGAACGATTTGAGGTCAAGGCGGTTATTTCCCTGCAGACAATTGTACAGCAGGAAGTGTGCATGGAAAAAATTGTGGATATCCATAAGGAACCGCTAGACGCGGTGGAACTGATGAAGCAGCCGGGAATTGTTGGCTATATTGTTAAAAAAGAAGAACAATTATGGGACATTGCAAGACATTTTCATACTACCGAGGCAGAAATTATGGAGACAAACGGACTCAAATCGGCAGATGTGCAGCAGGGCGATAAGTTACTCATTGTAAAGAAAGTGAGTGAATGTTAGAATTGATGATAGAAAGCGTCAAAAGGAGAAAGTTATGGAAAACGAAAGAAAAAAGAAATTTCAGGACTATGCACCACCGGAGCAGAAACCATCGGGGGGATACAACTTAAACGGGGTGTATTATTCGCGTGACGGACAGCGGCTGGATGATCAGCCCAAGAAGAGCTGGAGCCAGCGGGAATACGAGCGCGCGGAGCGCGAAAAAATACACTGCCGGGCGAAACGGGAGCAGGGAGAAAGTGAGGTTGATGCGCAGGGAAATCCGGTCAAGGACAATTCGGGAGTCAAAAAGGCCATCGCAATTGTTGTGATTGTTCTGGGTGTGGTTGCAATCTTCGGAATCGTGGGAATGTATTTAAAGTCCGACAACGGGGCTGTGGGTCTGATTCGTGAGGCAATTCAGACGATTCGGGACGATGACAGTTCCCATACCTCTGAAAATTCCCACAAAGATGCTGTAGCAGATTCAAAAAGTAAGGCGCCGGATGGAAAATTTAAGAATCTGAATGGGGAGAATGTGTCTTATGTGCATGGATTTAATACATTCGCTCTTGCCGGAAACGAATTTTCGATTCCGTGTAAATTTTCGGAGTTTGAAAAAGCAGGATTTACCATCCGTAACGATGAAGAGAAAAAGATTAAGCCGGGAGAATCTGATGGTTATGCATACTATGAGGAGGATGGAACTTACCGCGGGACGATCTTTATTTTTAATACATCAGATAAGGATATTGTGCCGGAAAAGGGAATCGTTGGAGGAGTTACATTAAATCCGGGTTCACCGGTGAAAAAAAACGATCTGAAACTGGCAGGGGATCTGGGGTTTGAGAGTCAGCCGGATGATTTTGGACAGGTTTTGGGATATCAGCTCACAAATTATGTGAGCATGAGCAATTATACGTCCTATGAGTGGTATTTTGAAGACCAGGGATATTATACCAGCCTGCAGGCACAATATGGGGAAGATGGAAAACTGAGTACGGTCTGGTTAATGAATAATGCCGATTTGCGGAAATAATGGCTGTTTTTGAAAAAAATTATGAATTTTTCCTTAATTAGTAAGAAAAACCAGTAGAAAAAATATGTATTTTGTGCCACAATAAAGGGAGGTATGGGAGTGCTCCCATGGAAGATAAGTCTGGAGGCATAATATGCATAAGAAAATACATGTAAAAACGAAGAATAAGATTTGTGCGGCAGTATTGGTGTTTGTTCTGGCAGGGTCACTTACCGCAGGTGCGTGTGCGGTGCCGAATGTGTATGCAAAGACCGAGGCCGAAAAGAAACGTGATGCGTACAAGAAAAAGCTGAGAGAAAAAAATGGCGACATTGCAAATATCAAAGACAGTCAGTCGGATGTAAAAGACAGCATCTCTGTTGCCGCAGCCAAGATGAAAACACTTCTTTCCAAGCAGGAACAGCTGAAGTCGGATATTAAGGACAAGCAGAATGAAGTGGAGCAGGCAAACAAAAAGCTGGAAGAAGCAAAGGAAGAAGAGCAGAAGCAGTATGATGCCATGAAGCTTAGGATTCAGTATCTGTATGAGAACAGTACCGATAATTCCATCTGGTCGGCCATTCTGGAGTCCAATGGGCTCTCCGATATGTTAAACCGTATTGAATATGCGACCGATCTGTACAAATCTGACAGGGAACTTATGACTTCTTATCAGAATGCGGTAAAGAAGGTTGAGGACTGGACTATGCAGCTGGCAGATGAGATGGACAGTCTGCTTGCTTTGCAGGACAAGTATCAGACCCAGCAGGGGGAACTGAAAACCCTCATGGCGAAGCTTGAAAAACAAAAAGATGCCTATGCGCAGCAGCTGGCAGAAGCACAGAAGCAGGCGCAGGACTATAAAAAGACAATTTCCAAACAGGAGGCAATTATCCGTGCGCAGGAGGCAGCGGCAGCGCGTGCCAATGCCAACACCTATGACGGTGGAGGTACCGGTGCCAGTGGTGGAATTGCAAGCGATTCCTATCTGAAAGATCCGGATTGCAATCCTTCACAGACAACAAATGTGGGCGGTGCGGATATTGTGGCTTATGCGCAGCAGTTTGTCGGAAACCCATATGTATGGGGAGGAAACAGTCTGACCAATGGTGTTGACTGTTCTGGATTTGTACATCAGGTCTATGCACATTTTGGAATCAGTACCCCACGGTATTCCCAGGCATTTAAGAGTGTGGGACAGCCGGTGTCTTATCAGAATATCCAGGCGGGAGATGTCGTGGTATATCCGGGACATGTGGCAATTTACATTGGAAACGGAAATATCGTGGAGGCGCAGTCAACAAGAGCCGGCATTACAAACAGCCGTCCGGTGAACTGTCACACGATCACCGCAATACGCAGACTGGTATAGGAGTTTTTGATGAGACCAAAACATCTGGTATCCATTGTTCTGATTGCAGTTGTGCTTGTGATGCTCATGAGAAATAATAATAGCATGACGAATGCAAGGCCGCTTGTGTACCGGGAGTCTTTGGATGAAGTGGCAGCGCAGATCAATGGTGAAACACTGACCCTCAGAGACATGGCATTTTATGTCGGATATGAGGAATATCAGATTCAGCAGGAGGCACTGGTATACGATCCGGATGATCCGAACCGTTACTGGAGTATGCGCGTAGAAGGGGGATTTATGAATGCCGTTGCACGCAAAAATGCGATGCAGATGGCACTTCATGATGAACTTTTTTATCAGATGGCCATGGAGGAAGGCATTACACTGGATGACAATGACCAAAAACATATGGACAATAAACTGGAGGATTTCTGGGAGGACCTAACGGAACGTCAGGGGGAAACGGCACTGGGGATTTCCAGAAAAGATGCAAAAAAGACGATCCAAAGGATTGCATACGCCCAGAAATATCAGGAGGTGTATGCACAGCTGCATAACCGTACCTATGACGATTATGCGTATATGGAGGATTCCTATCAGAAGCTTTTGAAAAAGCAAAAATACAAAGTGAATGATAAAGTATGGAATCGTGTGAGTTTTGGAAATGTCACATACAATAATAAAAAGAAAGAAGATTAAAAAATGTCAGTAAAATTAGGAAGAAATGATCCATGTTGGTGCGGAAGCGGCAAGAAATATAAGGCGTGTCATGCGGCTTTCGATGATAAACTTGCACGTCTGGCACAGGAGGGTCACGTTGTTCCGACACATGACCTGATCAAGACGCCGGATCAGATTGCAGGGATAAAGGAGAGTGCCAAAATCAATGTAGCAGTACTTGATTACATAGAAAAAAACATTCACGCAGGAATGAATACAGCGGAAATTGATAAGATTGTCTATGATATGACCACTTCCATGGGAGGTATTCCGGCACCGCTCAACTACGAAGGATATCCATACAGTGTATGTACTTCAGTGAATGAGCAGGTATGTCACGGATTTCCTTCCGAGAAGGTGATCTTAAAAGAGGGGGATATTATCAATGTAGACTGTTCTACCATTCTGAACGGATATTTTTCCGATTCTTCCCGGATGTTCTGCATTGGGGAAGTAAGCCCGGAGAAAAAGAAACTGGTTCAGGTAACGAAAGAATGTGTAGAACTTGGACTTAAGGAAGTAAAGCCCTGGGGTTTTTTGGGTGATATGGGTCAGGCAGTTCACGATCATGCTTATGCTAACGGGTATACCGTTGTGCGTGAAATTGGCGGCCACGGTGTTGGCCTGGAATTTCATGAGGAGCCGTGGGTTGGTTACAATTCCAGGCGCGGAACCCAGATGGTACTTGCACCGGGGATGATCTTTACCATCGAGCCGATGGTTAACATGGGCGGTGTGGAGATTTTCATTGACGAAGAGAACGACTGGGAAGTATACACCGAGGATGGAATGCCATCTGCACAGTGGGAGATCATGGTTCTTGTCACTGAGGATGGCCATGAAGTACTTAGCTGGTAAAGGTTCACGTATGCCATACATCTTTGATGTATGCGTGTAATATGGGGGAGTACAGATGAAAAAGGATTGTCTGACAACATTTTCAAAGGTTGACTTTAATACCTTTGAGCCGGAAGAGGATAAAATACGAATTGAGGATATTGCACATGCCCTGTCGATGATGACGCGGGCAAATGGGCATTTCCCGCAGTTTTTTTCTGTAGGTCAGCACTGCATCCAGTGCTGCCATGAGGCAACTGCGAGAAACTATCTGCCACAGACGGCACTTGCCTGTCTGCTTCACGATGGAAGTGAAGCTTATCTGGCGGACATTACCCGCCCGGTCAAGAAAAACATGACGATGTATCTGCAGATCGAAGAACAGCTGCAGCATATGATCTACACTAAATTTCTGGGATATGTGCCGGAGGGGGAAGAGGCAGAACTGATTACAAACATTGATGACAGCTGCCTGTATTATGAGTTTCTTCATTTTATGGATGAAAAAATGTATTCGGTGGAGCCGGTTATGGTAAGCACACCGAGCTATGAATTTCAGCCGATGGCTGATGTGGAGAAAGAGTTTCTTTCATTGTTTGAGGAACTGAAAGAGAAAATCAGGGAAGAGGAATCCAAGAAATGAATAAAAAGGAAGTCCTGGAGTTAAAGAGAAGATTCAAGAAAGAGGCGGCAACGTTTACGCGCGTGTGTGGCTGTTACGTTGACGGAAATCACAATAAAGTCTGTAAGTTTGGAAATACATTTCTGAATCTGGAAGAAGATGAATTTTACAAATATCTGGAAATTGCAAATAAGGCATTGTCCGGAACCATCGGAAATAACCTTCTGGAATTGAAGTTTCCGATTGAGGAAGAGGAAGTGGGCGGTCGTCAGCATATTCTGATGGCACTGCGCGCATCGAAGCTGGAGGATGAAAATCTGCTGGATACCTTTTATGATCTGGTAATCGACACGTATGATCATGCCGGAAATTATCTGATCGTGCTGTTTCACGATGCATACGATGTGATGAGCCGGACGAGTGACAATAACAATCTCGATGAGTCCGAGGAAGTGTACGAATATCTGATCTGTGCGATCTGTCCGGTCGATCTGTCAAAGCCGGGGCTTGGCTTTCTCGAGGAGGAGCACCGGATCGGGCCGCGCGTGCGCGACTGGGTGGTAGGAGCTGTGGACACTGCATTTTTATTCCCGGCATTCAATGACCGCAGTGCGGATATCCATTCGACATTGTTTTACACGAAAAATACCAAGGAGCCACATTCTGAATTTATGGCAAACGGATTGGGTTGCGGCATTGAGCGCACTGCAACCGAGCAGAAGATGGCATTCCATTCTATCGTCCGCAACGTGCTTGGCGCAGAGGATGAGCACACGGATGATGTGCTTTTGGATCTGCAGCAGAATTTAAGTGATATGATCGATGAATATGCCGAGACACACGACGATGACGAAGATGTTTTCCTGCTCGATAAGGAAGTGGTCACAAAGCTTCTTGCAGACAGTGATATCAGCGAGGAAAAGGCTGCAAAGATCGAAAAGTCTGTGGATGAGGCATTTGGCGAGAAACCGCCTGCAGCAGAGAATGTGATCGACTCCAAGGCGCTTGTGCAGAATGAACTGCGTGTGGAAAAAATGGCACTCGAGGATCAGGTCGGCACACTGACCGTGCAGCTTAATGAAAAGGATGAGGCACTTGCGGAGCGCACGTCCCAGCTGATTGAAAAGCAGGAAGAAATCGACAATTATATCGCTGAGACAAAGACGTATGATGTGGTACTGCGCGTGAAGCCGGAGAAGGCATCGCAGATCAAGTCACAGGTGATCAACGGGCAGAAATGTCTGGTGATCCCGATGGGCGAGGATGAGCATGCCACGATCAATGGAGTGAATACGACGGTATAGTTGAAAAGAAAAATTTGCAAAAAAGGGTTGTTAAAATTTCTGGAGTTGCTTATAATAAAGTAAAGAAAGAAGTTAATTCTTAAAAGCTGGTGAGTCCCCACCAAAAAGAGGGAACCAAAAAAAGCGGTGAGTCTCCACCAAAAAGAGAGAACTGAAAAAAGCTGGTGAGTCCCCACCAAAAAGAGGGAACCGAAAACGGGAGGGCGAGAAATCGTCCTCCTTTTTTTACCAAAGGAGAAATATGAAATTTTATAATATAGCTGATGAATACATAAATTTTTTGCGCACATTTGATTCGAAAGTGTCCGAAAATAAACAGGAGAGTCGTCCTTATATTGGAGTAGTTATTGAAATTGAGGAAATGAAATATTATGCTCCATTCACGTCCCCCAAAGCGAAACACCGCAAAATGAAGAATGGGAAAGATTTTAGAAAGATTCAGGGAGGGGAGTATGGGGCGATTAATTTCAATAACATGATTCCGGTTCCTGACTGCGCATTAAAGCTGATTGATATTGATAATGAGTCAGATCAGAAGTATAGACGTCTGTTACAAAATCAATATCGCGCTATAAGGGCTGACAGTGAGGAGATTATAAAGACGGCAGCAAGATTAAGAAAACTTGTTATGACCGGAGATGAGAACTTGACAACGTTTGATAAGCGGATAAAAGAACGTTGCTGTAATTTGAAAATTATAGAACAAGTGTATACACAATTTAATATGAAGCAAACCAATAGGTAAATACATAAGCCGTATGATTATCCTTTATGTTGACTGTGAATATTATCTGCTGGAAAAAGTTTAAATAAAGTAGGCATTTGGAATGAAATCTCCCCCTTTCTGTGCTATCATAAATCTATTGGATTATGATACATGGAAAGGGGCTTTTTTATGGGTAGAAAAAATCCCGCAAAAAATATAAATATCGGTCTGCTGGCGCATGTCGATGCCGGAAAGACCACATTGTCGGAGGCACTGTTATATGCCACCGGGCAGATCCGTGCGCTGGGGCGTGTGGATCATCAGGATGCATTTCTGGATACGGATGCGCAGGAGCGGGCGCGTGGAATAACAATTTTTTCCAAGCAGGCGCGGCTTCGGCTAAATAGCGAACCGTCAATTAGTATTACAATTCTGGATACGCCGGGGCATGTGGATTTTTCCGCGGAGATGGAGCGCACGTTACAGGTGCTCGACTATGCAATCCTTGTTATCAGCGGAACCGATGGCGTGCAGGGACACACGCGGACACTCTGGCGGCTCCTGCGGCACTATAACATTCCGACCTTTTTATTTGTCAACAAGATGGATCTGCCGGGGGCGGACAAGGAAGTCGTGCAGCAGCAGTTAAAAACCGAACTGTCCGATGGATGTGTGGATTTTACACAGGACAGCGGGGAAGCATTTTTTGAGGAAGCTGCGATGGGAAGCGAAGCACTGCTGGATGAGTATATGGAGCAGGGCAGCATTGCAGAGGAGCATCTGGCGCATGCGGTGGCAAAGCGCGAACTGTTTCCGTGCTACTATGGCTCCGCACTCAAAGTGGAGGGTGTGAAAGAACTGCTTGCAGGCTTTGCAAAATATCACAGGACACCGGAGTATGAAGACGAATTTTCTGCCCGTGTATACAAGATCGGCAGAGATGCAAAAGGAGCGCGGCTGACCTATCTGAAAGTGACCGGAGGCACGCTGCATGTCAAAGACCGGATTTCCTATGATGGTCTGGAGGAAAAAGTTGACCAGATCCGTCTGTATTCCGGAGAAAAATTTGAGACCGCGGAGGCGGTGGAGGCTGGGGAAGTCTGTGCTGTGACCGGACTTACCACAACCGTACCGGGACAGGGACTCGGCGCGCAGCAGGAGAGCAGTGTGCCGGTACTCGAACCGGTGCTTAACTACCGGATTTATCTGCCGGATGAAGTGAATGCCGTGGAGATGATGGAAAAATTAAAGCAGCTTGAGGAGGAAGATCCACAGCTTCATATCCTCTGGAATGAGCAGCTGCAGGAAATCCATGCCCAGATGATGGGCCAGGTGCAGATCGAAGTCCTGACGCAGTTGATCAAAGAGCGCTTTGGTGTTGTGGTTGTCTTTGGACAGGGCAACATTGTGTATAAGGAGACGATCGCAAAGCCGGTGGAGGGTGTGGGACATTTTGAGCCACTGCGCCACTATGCGGAAGTGCATCTGCTGCTGGAGCCGGGGGAACCGGGCAGCGGAATCGAGGTGGCGAGCGCGTGCAGTGAGGATGTGCTCGACCTCAACTGGCAGCGGCTGATCGCAACACATATTATGGAGCGGGAGCATCCGGGCGTACTGACCGGATCAGCACTCACCGATGTAAAAATCACGATTTTAAGCGGACGTGCCCATATCAAACACACGGAGGGCGGCGATTTCCGGCAGGCAACTTACCGCGCGATCCGGCAGGGGTTAAAGAGCACGGAAAGCGTGCTGTTAGAACCAGTGTATGCGTTTACACTCGAAGTGCCGCAGGAGATGGTCGGTCGTGCCATGACCGACTTAAAGCAGCGTGCAGGCAAGTTTGATTCGCCGGAATTTGGCACTGGAAACGGCATGGACTATGCTGTGCTGCAGGGCACGGTTCCGGTTGCGACGATGCAGGACTACAGCAGTGAGGTGCATGCGTATACTCGAGGACTCGGGCATCTGACACTGGAACTTTCCGGCTATGATGTTTGTCACAACAGTGAGGAAGTAATCGCGGAAACCGGGTACGACAGTGAAGCGGATACGGTAAATCCGACCGGATCGGTATTCTGTGCGCATGGTGCCGGATTTATCGTGCCGTGGGATCAGGTGGATAATTATATGCATCTGCCGCGGCAGTTTGTGCCGGAGGAGGAAACCCAGATACCTGCGGATGGGCGCAGTTATGAGACCAACGGGCAGAGTTTTGGTCCGGTGCACCGGCAGCAGTCTTCCGGCAAGACCGGCTGGGAACTGGATCAGGAGCTGCAGCAGATTTATGCCCGTGAGTTTGGCATGAGTCGCGAGGATATGGAAGATCAGGAACGGCGCAAGTGGCTGAAAAAGAAATCCGACGCGCCGAAGCCGAATGTGGTAAAATATGATAAAAAAGGCAATCCGATCTATCCGGCGAAGGGACCGCAGGAAGAATATCTGATTGTGGACGGTTACAATATTATTTTTGCATGGAAAGACTTAAACGAACTTTCCCGTGTCAATATTGATTCCGCAAGGGACAGGCTTTTGGATATTTTAAGCAATTATCAGGGATACAAGAGCTGTCCGGTGCTGGTGGTGTTTGATGCCTATAAGCGCAAGGAACATCCGGGTGCCAAAAGCAAATATCACAATCTGGATGTGGTCTACACGAAAACCGATGAGACCGCGGATGCATTTATCGAGCGCACCGTGCATGAGATCGGGCACAAGTACCGTGTCACGGTTGCGACAAATGACGGGCTGGAGCAGCTTACGGTCATGAGTCAGGGGGCGCTTCGCATGTCGGCGGACAATCTCCGGGAGGAGATCGAGCGGCTGAGCCGGCTGGAGTATGAAAATTATCTGGCAAGTCAGAAGCGATAACTTGAAAAACAGGAGATATAAAAGGTTGAAAAGCCTTGAATTTTAATAAAGACACCTGATTATATGAGGAGGAAAATAAAATGTTCGTAGCAGAAGATATGTATCAATTAGGAAGCCAGCGTTCGGCAATCCGTGAATTATTTGAGTATGGCAAGCAGCGCGCAGCAGTTGTGGGAGCGGAAAATGTCTATGATTTTTCCCTCGGAAATCCGACCGTACCGGCGCCGGACTGCGTCAATGAGACCATCCGTGACCTGACACAGAAACTGGATTCCATTTCTTTGCACGGATATACTTCTGCACAGGGAGATATCGAGACGAGACAGGCAATCGCAGATTACCTGAACAAGACATATGAGACTGCGTTTTCGGCAGACAATTTTTACCTGACTATGGGAGCTGCCGCATCCTTGTCGGTATGTTTCCGTGCACTTACCACTTCACCGGAAGATGAGTTTATCACGATCGCACCGTTTTTCCCGGAGTACCGTGTGTTTGTGGAAGCCAATGGTGCAAAGCTTGTTGTGGTACCGCCTCACACCAGTGATTTCCAGATTGATTTTGAAGCCTTAGAAAAAGCCATCAGCGCACACACCAAAGGAGTGATCATCAACTCCCCGAACAACCCGTCCGGAGCTGTCTATTCGAAAGAGACAATCCAGAAACTTGCCGCACTTCTGACAAAGAAATCCGAAGAAAACGGCACACCGATCTTTATTCTTGCGGATGAACCGTATCGCGAGATCGCATACGATGGCGTGGAAGTACCGTATGTGACAAAATATTATGCAAACACACTGGTATGCTATTCCTACAGCAAATCCCTGTCGCTGCCGGGTGAACGTATCGGCTATGTGATTGTTCCGGATGAAGTGACCGAGAGTAAGACGGTCTATGCGGCAATTGCAGGAGCCGGGCGTGCGCTGGGTTATGTCTGTGCACCGAGCATGTTCCAGAAAGTGATTGCATCCTGTGTCGGCAACACCGGGGATATCGAATTATATAGGAAAAACCGCGATCTGCTCTACGATGGCCTGACAAAGATCGGCTATGAATGTTTTAAGCCACAGGGCGCTTTTTACATGTTTGTGAAAGCATTGGAGCCGGATGCAGATGCATTCTGCGAGCGTGCCAAGGATCAGGATCTTCTGATCGTATCCGCGACCGGATTCGGCTGTCCGGGGTATGCGCGTGTGTCCTACTGTGTCGATTACGATATGATTGAGCGGTCGTTTTTGGCATTTGAAAAATTGTATCAGAGTTATCGTTAGGGGAAATTATGTCAGACAGTAAACGAAGAGAACACATCTGTTTCACTGGATATGTGCAGGGGGTAGGGTTTCGCTACCGTCTGTCGCATCTGGCCCAGTACTATGGTGTGACCGGATGGGTAAGAAATGAATATGATGGATCGGTCAGTGCCGAACTACAGGGGCTTGTCGGAGAGATTGATCAGATTATCCAGCAGTTGAAACAGGACAGATATATTGATATTACCGGGATGGATCGGCAAAACATACCACCGGATGAACAGGAAAATGGCTTTCATATCCGGTATTAGCGGAGTGAAAAGAGATGGAGAAATGAAAAAGAATATGATGGTATTTTGGATATGTTTACTGCTTGGAATCCTGAGCATGATTTATGCGGTAATGGTTCATGCGACCGGTTCCGGCACAGCTTTTTTCCTTATATGGATTGGTATCGGGATCGTGGTGTTTCTGTTTGGAATTTCCGTGTACATGGAAGTGTGGAAAAAGGTTCCGCATCCGGTAAAAATCTTTGCAGGAATGATTGTCTGTATCGGACTGCTTGTGTTTTGTATCGTAGAGGGCTGTGTGATCAGCCAGATGCACGCGGATGGACGAGGGGGGCTCGACTATATTATCGTACTTGGCGCACAGGTGAGAAAGGACGGTCCGAGTCCGGTTCTTAAATATCGTCTGGATAAGGCTGTGGAATATCTGAATGAAAACCCGGACACGGTCTGCATTGTTTCCGGAGGACAGGGAAGCAACGAGCCGTGGTCTGAAGCAGAGGGAATGGCACGGTATCTGCAGGAAAAAGGAATTGATACTGCGCGGATTTTGCCGGAAGATAAATCGCAGACAACCGGGCAGAATATCACGAACAGTAAAAAGCTGATGAAAGAAGGCGCATCCGTTGGCATTGTGACCAACAATTTTCATGTATTCCGTGCCTTACAGATTGCCAAAAAGTACGGACTTTCCGATGTATGTGGAATTGCGGCGGATTCCACACCAAAATATCTGCCGAACAATATGCTGCGGGAATTTTTTGCAGAGATGAAGTGGCTGTTATAGAGAAAAACGGGGAACACCTTGCACAAAGCAGAGGTGTTCCCTGTTTTTTCATAACAATAAACCATAAATAATGGCATTTTAAAATCGTTCATGTCGAAATAACTGTAATTCGCGCAATTAACAGCAGAACTTTTTTAAAATGTGGTACTATATTCCCAGAGTGAATGCACATCAGACCAGATGTGCCAGATCGTCTGAAAAATGGACACAACGGAGGAAATGCTTATGAAAAAAAATGACAGCTTTTGTGATGGCGCTGGCATTGGTCTGTACCAATGTTCCGGCTAATCTGCATGTACAGACAGGAACAGAGACCGTATACGCGGCACAGGAGACAGCGATCAATTCAGAGCAGGATCTGATCGCCATGCAGAATAACCCGAAGGGAAAAAGTGTGGAAAAAAGATTACAGGATGCAGCAATACCGGAAATATCTCAGTGACAAATAAAGGCGGTAAAAAATCAACGACAAGGGCAACGATAGCCGGTGTGTTCAGTTCGTCAGGGAAAGCAGCCAGCCGCTGCTATAACACGGGAAATATTTCCTATAAAGGTGCCTGTACGGATTACTCGCTTGATAAAGCGATCAGGGTTGAGGGCGTTGGCACCGGAAATGGAACAAGTGAATGCTATAATACTGGAAAAATTACAGTTAAGCTGACAAGCGGAACGGCTTGTGTGGGTGGTGTAAGCTATGCCGGAACAAAACTTAAAAATTGTTATAATACCGGAGCGGTAAGCCTGACCGGAAATGGTCTGGTCGGTGGTATCGCGGCAGAGTTCTATTCTGGTTACAGCAATTATAATACCGGTAAAATCTCAGGAAAAGGCAAAACGATTTACAAAGGTGAGATTGCCGGAAATGCCGGATACAGCTACTTGGACGGTGTGACGGTCTATGATAATTATTATACCGGTTCCGGCAAAAAAAGCGGATCGGAGAGCACATCCTGGAAACCATATCAGTCCAAAGCCAAAAAAGTATCTTCGATCACATTCGGAAACTGCTCGAAGCTTTCTTCCAAATACTGGACATACTCAAACAAACATAAAAGGCTGATCTTAAAGAACAACAAAGAAGCATAGGAGGAATGTATATGAAAGCAAAGAAAAAAATAATCCTGCAAATAGGAAAAAATTTGTGCAGTCTGGCACTGGTACTTATTATGATGATCTGCATCCTACCGCAGATGACCGTAAAAGCAGACAATGTGGGTACGACAGAGGAAAAACTCGAGGAAGACTGGGGGGCAATGAGTTCAGCAGCCGGCAAAATGAATATGACCAATACAACAACCAAAGCACAGGTCATGAAAGTAATTACTGCTGCAGCAAAAAACGGAACCAAAGCAGAGTGGAAATCGTTCCGCAAAGTAGATGCAACTTATGAAAGTAAGGGAGGCGTTACAGCCTATCTGAATCTGTCACTGGATGGAAAGACAAGGGAACTTTATATCAATGAAGTGATTCCGACATTGGGAAACAACCGGCCGGAAAAAGGAATTGCCGTTTCTGAGGATGAATGGAACATTTTGCGGCTGACCAATATTGAGCGTGCAAAGGAAGGGAAAAAGCTTCTTACCATGCCGGCAGCACTGCAAAAAGCAACCGCAGTCCGTGCCAAGGAAAATGTCAACAATACACAGCCAGCACATACCAGACCAAATGGAACCAGCTACAAGACTGCCGTTCCGTCTTCCTTTAAGAATACCGGACTCGGCGAGAATATGTACAAATGTACAAAAACGGTTACGGCACAGCTTGCGATGCGTGGATGGATGAACAGTGCCAGTCATAAGGCAAATATTTTACGGGAAAATTATCAGTATCTGGGCGTTGGAACTTATAAGACAGAGGCAGTGCAGATCTTTGCATCTTCCAGTAAGAAGATCAAGTCCTACACAACAAGCACAGGAAAGACAACTTTTGCAGATGAGGAGGCAATGGCTGGCGAATATCTGATCTGTACGGATCAGGCAGGTGTGAAATCGTATCTGCCACTCGATACAACCTATATGAAAAAAGTAAAGGGCGGCTATACGATCAATCTGAATGCGACAAAGACCGTGAAGATCAAGATTAAAAATGCATCTTCCACCTCCTCGTACACCGATGTGGATGCTGCCGATGCCAAGGCAGTTGCATGGGTGGTAAAAAACAAGATCATGGAGCCTACCAGCAAGAACGAATTTTATTCCAAGGCAATCTGCACCAAGGGTGATGTATTTAACGCTTTGTACAAGGCAAACGGATCTCCGACACCGAAAGCATTAAATCATTTCCCGGATGTCAAGAGCACGGACAGTTACTATAAAGCTGCATTGTGGGCAGTGGATAAGGGGCTGATTGAGTATGGAATCTTTGAAGGAAAATATGCTTACCAGCGTGGCTATGCACTGTATTATGTATGGCAGAGCATCGGTGCACCGAAAGCATCCCAGAAATCAACATTTACGGACTACAAGGACTGGGTATTTTATGCGGATGCGGTAGCATGGGCCGAGTCCAAGGGCATCATCAAAGACAATGGTGATCATAAATTCAGACCGGACGATGCCGTTACGCGTGTGGAACTTGCAAAATTTATCTACTATGCATATAAATAATTTTAAAGTAAATGGACGACAAAGGAGGACTGGTTATGGTGGAAAAATTTAAGGAAACACAAATGGAAGGAAGAAGGTTGCTGCATTTTGGGATAGCAGTATGTACGCTTTTGCTGGTCATGGTAATCTGTCATGCAGAGCCTGTTTTTGCAAAGAACTTCGAAATGGATCTGGACGCAAATAAGGTAACTTACACACTTACAGAAGCAAAAAGTGGCAGTGTAATATTTGGTGAAGCAAATACTACCGGATACATTTATATCGGACAGAAACCGGATACATTTGTTGTAAAAAATGACACGGATAAAGTTATCCGGGTAGGTATGTATGTGACTACGGAAAGCCCGGTTACACTAACCTGGTTTGCTGATTTTGGACCGTCACTAATGAGTCAGACGATCAATCGGAGTGAATCAGCCGTTATTACAGGACAGACCGCAAAGCCTGGCGAAGAGGTATCCGTACAGTATGGCTATATAAAAGAAGAAAACAAGAATGTGAAAACGCTGCCACGCCTTAAGGTTATAGCAAGAATCACCGTTACGGATGAACCGGTGTATAAAACAGTCGTAAAAAAAGAGCCGAAGATTGAAGTGACGAAGATGTCTGCGGATCAGGCTGGCATTCAGGTGGATGTCAATAATGGCGGTGCAGGAGTCCGTGGTGTTTCCAAAATTTATGTTTATAAAGGCTCAAAAAAGATCAAGACTTTTACAAGTGCTGCCACAAGTAAATACACATTTACTTATAAGGCAAAAGGGGCAGGTTCGGCAAAATATAAGGCGAAAGTCGAAATGATCGAAAACAAAAATGATGCAAAGACGAGTAAGGCAGTGTCTCCAAAGGCAAATACATATTCCTTGAAGGTCAGCACCAAGCTGAGCGACTATGAAGAAGATGAAATCAAGTTTGTAACCCAATCTCTTTCCTACAGTGGAAATACCATTATTGTAAAGGGATATACTGTAAATACGATGGGAGCAGATCTGGCTTATCCGTTTTATGCATATGCTTCTTATCCGGGAAAATTACTCTATCAGTATAGATATCCGGCAAATAAAGTAGTTAAAAAAGGGATTCATAAATATACATTCAAAGTTAAGAATGTGTCGGTTGTAGATTTACGACACTGTGGAATTAATGTTAAATAATCGCATATAAAAGAGGTAATGCATATGAAAAAAATGGCAGTTTTTGTGATGGCAATGGCTTTGGCATGTACCAGTAGCCCGGCGGATCTGCATATGGGCGCAGCAACTGAAACCGTTTATGCAGCGCAGGCAGTCGCAATCAGTTCCGAGGAAGATCTGGTTGCAATGCAGGAGAATCCGGATGGAAATTATTATCTGGCGAAAGATATCACAATTAAGGGGAATCTGAATCTGTTTCCGAATTATTATGATTATGATACAAAGGTGCAGCACGAGGAGTGCTTCACGGGTTCCCTGGATGGCAAAGGACATACGATTAAGAACTATACGGGAATGGGACTGTTCAACAATGCAAAAAATGCAACGTTTAAAAACATTGTTATGACAAATGTGACGATTCAGGGAAAAGAAATGGGAGCAGCTCTGGTATATCAGGCGGAAAAGTGCAGGTTTTCCAATATCACAGTATCCGGAAAAACGACAATCGGTGGTGCCGGAATTGTCGATAGCGCACAATCCTGTGATTTTACCGATTGTACCAGTAAAGTCAATGCAGATATTAAAGTAACGGATGCGTTGCCAGGCTGTTTTGCCGGAATCTCCTGGGGAGATGAAAATTCCAATTTCAGGAATTGCCGGAATCAGGGCAATATCACATTGACAGGAGCACGGAATGAGGATACTTCGTTTTCGGTATATGGTATTGCCATGATCACGAAGAAAATAGAAAAGTGTGTCAATACCGGAAATCTTACAATTAAGAATACAGCAAAGGGAGATGCAGGACTCGGGCTTGAATTTGAGGCTTGCGGTGTTGCCGGATCGTGTTATGGACAGGCTAAGGGATGTGGCAATACCGGTAAAATTTCTGTGACAAATCAGGGAGGAAAGACCTCGCGCGCAGTAGTCAAAGTGTGTGGTATCGAAGCGGCCGCTGTAAAAATTAAACAGTGCTATAACAAGGGGGCGGTTTCCTTTACTGGTGTCTGCTCCGGAAGAGACTATGAAGGAGATAATGAAGTTGCGGGTGTAGGATTTGCAGCGTCAATGAGCGAATGTTACAATACCGGAAAGATTACCGTCAATACGAAAAACGGATTTACCAATGTTGGCGGTGTAAGTTATTGTGGAACGAAGATTAAAAACTGTTATAATACAGGAACGGTCAGCCTTACCGGAAAAGGGTATGCAGGTGGTGTTGTCGGAGAATTCCGCGACGGAAGTTGCAATTACAACGTAGGAAAAGTTACGGCAAAAGGAAAATATGCCATGGCTGGTGAGATCGCCGGTTATGTATCAGGGGAAAATACCGTATCGGATAATTACTATACCGGTTCCGGAAAGAAGAGCGGACGCGAGTATACAAGCTGGGTACCATATCAGTCAAAGGCAAAGAAAGTTTCTTCCATTACGTCAGCAAACTGTCCGAAATTGTCATCAAAGTACTGGACCTATTCCAGCAAGCATAAGAGACTTATCTTAAAGAATAACAAAGAGGCGTAAGAGAGAATGTGTATGACCTTGTTCCGCCACTGGGCGGAGGAAAGGAGAGGAAAATTTGTAAGTGGACTATTTACGGATGTGAAAAAAGAAGCCCCTGTTGTGTGCAGGGGCTTTAAAACTTAGGAAATAGTGCCATTTTTACTACATGAAATAGTAACACTTTGTGTGAAGTCTTTTGAAGAACTAGGTGACGAATGTGTTGCTGTTGCATATGCAGTGGCAGAGTTCCCGTTTTTGGAAGATGATATGGATTTAATTGACCAAGTTGTAGCAGGCGCAGTTGCGCTTGGTGAATAACTAATGCAGCGAGAGGTTGTGCCATCATAGGTAAATGTTGCGGTAATAGAAACACTCCATAATACTGTTCCGGAAGAGTTGCGCATATAAGTCGTTTTAGTCTTTGTAATATTATGGGATGCTCGATCGAAGTTTGTTATTATATTAGGTGAAAGAACAGCATCAGTTATGACTGTTTATATGGTGTATTAGGATAAGTGTCTGTAATAATATTAGCTTTAGCCGAAACCGGGGTTGAACATAATAAAAACAGAGCAGAAGTTAAGCATAATATAATTTTCGTTTCATATAAACTTTTCTCCTTATTCAATATTCGTGTTAGTAAAATAAATGGCTTCTTGTTTAAATACTTGAAAACTTCGATAGGAAGTAATTCCAAAAATAGAAGCTATGACAGCTAGTATTATAATTAGGGTTATGATACCTCCTCGTATATACTTACCTATTTGAATTCGTTTTATTAAATTCTCAGCAGTGAGTGTTGAAATATAAGAATTTACGGTATCTACAGGTGTGCCGAAGTCTTTGTACAAGTCATGGATTGTTTCAGGAGAAGTATCTTTACAAAAATCTTCCAGATTATTTGCCAGCGTAGCCAAATATTTTTTTTCTGCTTTTCCGACTGTTGGAAGTAATAGTTTTACCTGATATATGTATTGCCTGCATAATTTAGTCATGTTGTTTGCCTTCTTTCTCCAGCGAATCAAAAATTGAAGATACAGCAGATATCATGTTCTTATAGTCGCCATGCAATTCTTCCAGATAGGTTTCTCCATCAGCTTCAATATGATAATAAACACGTGTACGCTTTTTCCCTACAAGAACCGAATATTCGCTGATCATGTGTTCATTTTCCAGTTTATACATGACGGTATATATGGTATTAGGGGAAATAGAGAGTAGCTTATTTGATTCACTTGTAATATATTTGCTTATTTCATATGCATAACAATCCCCCTTTATTTTTAAAATTGATAGTACTAGAAAGTCTGTGATACCCGTAAGGAGAGTATTTTTGTATGCCATATAACACCTCCAAGATATATGGAATTATAGCATGTTATATACGAAAAGTAAATATTATTTAGTACAAAATATTGGTTGACAAAATAAAATGCCTATGATACGCTACCAATGCAATAATACATGTATAATTGTAATTTAAAGAAAAATTATATAGGATTTAATAGTAAAGGAAAAGCTATAATAATGAAAAAAATTGGTAGGAAGGGATCCGCATGTATGATGGCAATTGCTTTATGTGCTATGACCGTTCCAGTGTTTGCTGGTAGCAATAATAAGTCTGTTAAAAGTGCAAAGTATAATGCATATGCAACAGAATATGTTGGATTTGTAAGTGCGGGGAGTGGAAACACATATGGATATGCAGCAATGGATTTTGAAGGATCTACCTATGAAATTCATGCTACAGATTAATATGGATTCCTGCAGGGAAGACTTTCCCTGTAGGAATCTTTTTTAACAGGGGGGATAAAATGAAAAAATATTTATCCATAGACAATGGCCTTTTAATGCTATGCATGAGTTTGTTTTTGTTTATGATGTTTATTTGTACACAATTACTGGTAAGTGGATATATAGAAAACAGGACACCCGAAGAGATTTATGTTGTAAATGAAAAGCAAATCACAGAGCATCAATTAAACCAACTGAGTCATATTTTAAAAGAATGCGATGCAAATGCGTATATGACGGGAATATATATGAAGGATGGAGATCTTTTTGAACGGAAAGAAGTGAAATTGTGGTTAAATCATGAGAAGAATTATGATTTAAAATCGAATTTTATGTTTGAAGAAAACACAATAAAAATTGATTGGAGAACAATCTCAGAACATTTGAAAAAAACGATCATACACGCAATAAATCAAAGAGAAACAAAATTTGAAAACATATATTTAGTATTTTCACACAAATATAGCAATGAATGTATTCAAAAAATTTCTCATTGTATGGAAGTAAATAAAAATCAGGATCAAATGGAGACAAGGGAAAACTATTTACAGTTATTTCAAAATAAAATGATGCTTTATTCTTCTCTTGCAATTGTAATATTTGGTAGCCTTTGTGTGTATGCACTTTCTGAATTATGGATATATACCAGAAAAAAGGAATGGAAAATTTGTAGAATATTTGGATATGATCATTTTAAAATTTTAAAAAATATTTTTAGAGAATTGTCATTTGTATATATGGGAGCTGTTATTGGTGGAATAATAATAGCTGTAATTTATCATTTCTTTTATCGTTACACGTATATGGTAACAGAAAAATGGATTGAGATAATCGTAGTGGAAATCGGATGTGTATATATATTATTCTTGTTTTATGTGACACATAGAGCAAAAAAGCTTGTAGACGGATAAGACGAAAAGGATTGGAATGGTGTGTTATGAAATGGATAATTATTGCATGGGATCAAATTCGCCTGAATAAGAAAATTTCTATTATATTAGTTGTTTTTATTACCATGAGTATTTTTCTTATAGGGGTAATAAGCTTTTATAATAATATTTTTAGTTATTCTCAAAAGCAGTGTGAGCAGGTTTTGACGGGAACTATTGATAATATTGGATTGTTATATGTTGAAAATGGAGATTTTTATTCACAGAAAGCACAGGATTTTATAAATGAAGCGATGGATAAAAAAGTGGTAAAGTTTATCGGATCAATTTCTTCATTAGAAACAGACAGACTTCCGGAATTAGCCAGATTACAGGGAAATGAACAGGGAAATTTAACATGGATATGGGCAGATCAGACGGTCCTTGGGTTATGCAATTTAGAATTTTATAAAAAAGCAGAAATGACAGATATAAATAAAAATATATATCACTTGTATTTGGGATATAATTTTAAAAAAGTTAAGGTTGGAACACAATATGTGGTAAAACAGGAGGATGGGAAGGATGATGTATATGTAGTGGATGGAATTTTAAAAAAACACCAGAATTTTATTTCCGGGGAAATAGCATCTGGAGCAGCAGCAGGAACTACCGTGGCAGTTTATAATATGGATAACCGCGTGTTAGTTTTCGGGGATGTATATCCATCTTCCGGATTTTGGATATATGAATCGTATAAAAAGCCAGATAATATGAAATCTGAGTTAAAAAAACTGGCTGATAAAAATGGAATACAGATACAGCTCTCATCTTTAAATAGTTATTTAAAAAATGCCCAAATAGAAAACGAAAAGATCAGAATGATATTTTCCAGAATGGTTGGCGTCATTTTGATTGGAACAATCATTATAAATTTGAGCATGTGTGCGCTTTCTTTTATAGTAAATAAAAAACAGTATGGTGTCTTATATATATGTGGATTTTCAGAAAAGGATTTAGTCATTATTTATATAATGGAAAATTTATTGAAAAGCTTTATAGCGTTGATAATTGCGGGAGCAGGAATTTATGTCATGTTTACAAGATTATTTGTGAATAATTATGAAACATATCAGATGATACAGAATATTTTCTTTGCTCATATTATAAAAATTTTAGTTGAAGAAATGCTTATACTTGTACTTATTCTATCCATTTTGCCAGTTATCCTTATAAAGAAATATTCACCACAGATGATTGTAAAAGAGGGGGGCTTGTAATGATCCGCTTATCGCATATTGAGAAAACGTATTTTGGAAAGGGAAATGAAACACATGCATTAAAAAATGTAAATTTGAAAATACAAGATAATGAATTGTGTGCAATTATGGGGGCAAGCGGTTCTGGGAAAAGTACATTATTACATATAATAGGAGCCATGGATGATGTGACAGGTGGTTCCTATTTGTATAACGATATACCTGTATCTAAATTGAGTAAAAAAGATTTACATGGATTTAGAAAAAAATATGTAAGTTTCGTGTTTCAGGATTTTGCATTAATTGAAAGATATTCAGTTTACGAAAACTTAGAAGTACCACTTTTGGCAAGGTCGGTAAAGAAAAGGAAACATATTATTGAAGATGCCGCAGAGCGTGTGGGAATATCTGATCTTCTTCGAAAATATCCATCAGAACTCTCGGGAGGTCAACAACAGCGTTGTGCGATTGCAAGGGCTCTTATTGCAGATACGGAACTACTGTTGTGTGATGAACCTACAGGGGCTCTTGACAGTGAAAACAGCATTAAGATTATGGATGAGATTGCAAAAATTCACAGAACTGGTAAAACAATTATTATAGTAACGCATGATGACGAGGTGGCACATCGATGTGATCGCATTATTCGAATTACGGATGGATGTATTCTGTAGTTCAAAAAGAATAGTAAAAATTATCTTAAAGGATGAAAGTACCATGGAGGATTTGAGATTATAAAAATTGTGCAACGTCCCCAACCTCATAATGAGAAATTTTTGGTTGCGGTGAAGGTGAGGAAAACGATTGATTTTCTGTTTGAAAAATGCTACAGTATTACCAGATTTTGTGAAAATCCGCTAAAAGTAGAAGATGACTGGATAAAAGACTATGCACTGGAAGAGGAAATATGATAATTATAATTGCAGTGCATTTTATGAACCATCCTATGTGATAGCAAGGGCATATCAAAATGGAAGATTTTCATTTGGTGGGAGGGATAAGATGAAGAAAAAAATTGCGTTGATAATCACAATTGCGGTATGTATAGTATCCGTATCAGCAAATGTTTATCAGTACAGGGTGATACAGAATAAAAACGCGTCTATAACATGGAACCAAAAGGTTGTGGATCAGATGTTTCAGGAGGAACTGGCATACATAGGGGATCAGATGATTCGATTAAGCAAGTGTGAATCCGGAGAAAAAGACACAGAGATCGGGAGAACGTTGGGGTATTGCCTGGATGCATTCAATATGTATCCAAGCACAAGTTATGGAGTATCTGGAAAGGAACATGATGTTCAACAGATGGTGGCTGAGTTTAGAGATTATCTGGAAAATTTACAGTCCGATGAAACACTGTGGAAAAATGCAAAGAGTGGTGACTTAGATCGGTTGCATGATGCGTGGTCAGAGGTACTTACGCAGATTGATAAGGGAAAGAAAGCCCGTGTTGCAGCAGCTTCAAAAGTGAGACAGATATTGGAAGAATGTGCAGCGGTCGATACATCGGGAAGATATGATAATGCAGAAAACTGGTACCAGTGCTGACTTGACAGTGCAAGAGTAAAATCCACCGGCTTTTAAATTTTGTTGATATTGGGGCTGTAAAGATTTACCATCTTCTCAGTTGTGCGGGTGTATTGCACTGTGAAAATCCGCTAAAAGTAGAAGATGACTGGATAAAAGACTATGCACTGGAAGAGGAAATATGATAATTATAATTGCAGTGCATTTTATGAACCATCCTATGTGATAGCAAGGGCATATCAAAATGGAAGATTTTCATTTGGTGGGAGGGATAAGATGAAGAAAAAAATTGCGTTGATAATCACAATTGCGGTATGCATAGTATCCGTATCAGCAAATGTTTATCAGTACAGGGTGATACGGAACAAAGACGCCCAGATTGTATGGAACCAAACGACAGAGGATCAGATGTTTCAGGGTATTCTGGGACACATACAGGAGGAGATTTTATATTTACAAACATGTGAGCCGGACGAAAAAGATTTTAGGATCGGGGTGGCGTTTGGGTATTGCCGTGAGGCTGTAAACGCGTATATAACAACAAGTTATGGGGCATCATGGAAGGAACATGATCTTCAACAGATGGTGTCTGAGTTTGAAGGGTATCTGGAAAATTTACAGTCCGATGAAACACAGTGGAAAAATGCAAAGAATGGTGACTTAGATCGGTTGTATGATGCGTGGTCAGAGGTACTTACGCAGATCGATAAGGGAAAGAAAGCCCGTGTTGCAGCAGCTTCAAAAGTGAGACAGATTTTGAAAAATTGTGCAACGTCCCCAACCTCATAATGAGAAATTTTCGTTGAATTCGACCTTTGAATGCCCTCTTTTCCTTGTGGTACAATAGAAATACAGGGAAAAGGGGGAATTATCTTGTATCAGATAGGAGAATTTATTGTCAAAGCTGCAAACGGAGTATGTGAGGTAAAGGATCTGGTGCATCTGGATTTTTCAGATACAGATTCTAAAAAACTGTACTATCACCAGCAATGATCCGGAGCGTCTGGTGGGGATCATCAAACTGATCTGCGACCGGAAAGAAGAGCGTGTCCGGCAGGGCAGAAAAGTTACGGCGGTGGATGGGCGTTATTTTAAACTGGCAGAGAATCTGCTGTATGGGGAACTGGAAGTGGCACTGGATAAAGACACAGAGGAAATCCACAGGCTTATTCAGGAGCAGTGTGGGTAATCCCATAATTTAATCGTTTTAAGCTTCCCTTCTGGAAGGTATATTCCGGCGTGTGAAACGGATAGGTGACTTCATCTTCATAATACCATGGGTCATCTTCGTGCGCCGGATTTTTTAATACATGAAATTGTTGTGCCGGCATATATCCCTGTGCAAGCAGGAAGGCTTTTTTGCCGTCTGCATTTTCGCACAGATCAACGACCATCACAACATGCCCCGGATTTCCGCCTTTTAAAAACACATCTCCCACCTGCAGATCAGATAGCGGGATCGGCTGTGCTTCGGTATCCATGGAGGCGGTACCGGCATAAGAAAAAACGATACGCAGATAGTCTTTCAAACTGTCGTAGGAAGTGTCCGGCTGTGCACTTTTGATCCAGCTTACATTATTTCCGTTTACACGGATACGGTAACCGTCTGCCCACTTCGTATACTGGGCGTCAAATCCATTCGTAAAATGAAAAGCAATGCGATCGTATTGCTTTGTACTCCAAAAATATTCTGCATATACCCGGATGGCGGAATCCGCGCATTGCTGGAGATCCTCATGTTCAAGTGGGAGATCAAATACGGCAACATGAGCCTTTTGATTGCGTTTTTTACTGCCGTCATATAATAGAACGGGACTTTGATCAGGCTCCATGGCATAGTTTCGCAAAAACTCTGCAAGACTTCCGTCGGCTTCTTTGGTTCTTGTGTAACCGTCCGATGTGTGGATGCGGCTTTCTAATGTCATGCCGGAAGCGTCAATCAGAGAAAGCGTGGAAGAAGTTTCCGTTTCTGTTGGTCCGGCCTGCGGTTCTGTCTGTCTGGAAATAGTTTTTTGTGAATCCGTCTGTGAATGGCTGGCATGACAACCGGTGAACGTGATGCCAAGGGATAGGATGCCGATTCCGAATAATAATCTTTGTACTAATTTTTTCAATGTTTTCTTCCTCATTTAAATATAATCTATGACAGAGCATACCACACTTTTGGAGAAAATAATAGAAATTGTTCTTGACAGGTAAAAACGTGTTTGATAATGTTATTTCATAAAGTTATATTGTTTCTGAATATTATATTAGTAAATGTCAACAGGAACAAATCACGGGGGATTCTCCCACGACTCCATGAAATTTAAAAAACAGAATGAAGGGTTACATGATAACTTGACATACTACTATTGAATAGGGTAATGTAAAGGAGAAAAGATGGTCAGAACATTTATACAGACACGCGAATTTTCCAGGAATTGGGATAAACTTGGGTTTAAGGATGAAGATTTAAGAAAGCTGGAATTAGAATTGCTGGAAAATTCTGATTTACATCCGGTAATAAAGGGAACAGGAGGACTTCGAAAGATCAGAATTCCTTTTGCAAATGAAGGGAAAAGTGGCAGTGCCCGTGTTTGCTATGTGGATTTTGTGGTTCAAGAGGTTATTTATTTGATTACCGTGTATTCTAAAAATGAAAAAGAAAATCTGTCGCAAGCTGAACGTAATGGTATCAAAAGTTTAATTGAACAATTGAAATTGAAGTTATAGGAGAAGAAATAATATGAGCGATGTATATGAAAGTATTGTGGCTGGATTACAGGAAGCCATTGAGGATGCAAAAAGTAAAGAAAAAAAACTTCCGCGCCGTGTCGTGACAGTTGTTCCTGTTAAGGAATACAATGCCAGCGAAGTAAAGAAGATTCGTAACGAAACCGGAATGTCGCAAAAGACATTTGCAAGTTATCTTGGTGTTTCCTGTAAGACTGTGGAGGCATGGGAATCTGGAATCAATCATCCGTCAGGTGCAGCAAGCCGTCTTCTGCATATGATGGAGATGGATCGAAATCTCACAAAAGAATTTCCTTTTGTATCCATAGAGGAATAATAAATAATACATGAGTGTTTTCCAAAAACCGGAAGACACTCATTTTTATTGAGAAAAATAATTCTTGCATAATACCCACAGGGGGTATATAATGCGATGCAGAAGGATACCCATACAGGGTATCGGAGAGAGAGGAGACATAATCCGAATGGAAAAAGAACATACTTGTGAATGCTGTAAGAAAAAAGAGCGTTCCGAGAAGGAACGGAAAGATATGATCAATCGCCTGAGCCGCATTGAAGGACAGATCCGCGGCATCAAAGGCATGGTAGAAAAAGACTGTTACTGCCCGGATATCATCACACAGGTAGCGGCTGCCAATGCGGCACTCAACAGTTTTAATAAAGTCCTGCTGGCACAACATATCCGTACCTGCGTGGCAGATGGCATCCGAAACGGCGAGGACGATAAAGTAGACGAATTAGTAACGATGTTACAAAAATTAATGAAGTAAGAAATGTAGGAGGCAACTATGAAGCAATATGAAGTGACCGGCATGAGCTGTGCGGCATGCTCCGCCCGCGTGGAAAAAGCCGTCTCCAAAGTGCCGGGTGTGACTTCCTGCTCTGTCAGCCTGCTGACCAACTCCATGGGAGTGGAAGGCACGGCAACCGATCAGGAAATCGTAAATGCAGTTGTCGCAGCCGGATACGGCGCAGCACCCAAAGGCGCAAAAAAAGAACAGACCGCAGCAGAAGAGGAAGAAGCATTAAAAGACCACGAGACACCGAAACTGCGCAAGCGTCTGATCGCATCGGTCATCTTTCTTGTCGTACTGATGTATTTTTCCATGGGACATATGATGTGGGGCTGGCCGGTACCGGCTGCCATGAAAGACAATCATGTGGCAATGGGACTGTTGCAGATGCTTTTAACCATCATCATTATGGTGATCAACCAGAAGTTCTTTGTGAGCGGTTTTACCAGCCTGCTCCACGGCGCACCAAATATGGATACACTGGTGGCACTCGGCGCCGGAGCATCGTTTGGATACAGTACGTATGCTCTTTTTGCCATGACCGGAGCGCAGGTGCGCGGCGATATGGATGCAGTCATGGGCTACATGCATGAATTTTATTTCGAGTCCGCGGCAATGATCCTGACACTCATCACCGTCGGAAAAATGCTCGAATCCCACGCAAAAGGCAGGACAACCGATGCCTTAAAAAGCCTTATGCGGCTGGCACCGAAGACCGCAACGGTGGTGCGGGACGGACAGGAAGTTACCGTGTCAATTGCAGAAGTGCGGCAGGGGGATATCTTTGTCGTGCGTCCGGGGGAAAATATTCCGGTCGATGGAATTGTCATAGAAGGCAGCAGTGCGGTCAACGAGGCAGCACTCACCGGAGAGAGTATTCCGGTCGACAAACAGAAAGGCTCCTCCGTCAGCGCGGCAACGACGAACCAGTCCGGGTTCCTGCGCTGTGAGGCAACCCGTGTGGGAGAAGACACCACGCTTTCCCAGATCATTAAAATGGTGTCGGATGCGGCAGCAACGAAAGCGCCGATCGCAAAAATCGCCGATAAAGTATCCGGTGTTTTTGTGCCGACCGTTATCACCATTGCAGTAATCACCATTATGGTATGGCTGCTTGCCGGAAAAGATATCGGATTTGCATTAGCGCGCGGTATTTCCGTGCTTGTCATCAGTTGTCCGTGTGCGCTTGGACTTGCAACCCCGGTAGCGATCATGGTCGGAAATGGGATGGGAGCTAAAAACGGAATCCTGTTCAAAAATGCGGTGGCACTCGAAAATGCTGGAAAAACACAGATTGTAGCACTGGATAAGACGGGAACGATCACAACAGGAGAGCCGCGCGTGACCGATATTTTACCGGCAGAAGGCTACACGAAGCGTGATCTCATGCAGCTTGCTGCAGATCTGGAGAGTTCGAGTGAACATCCGCTGGCCAAAGCGGTTATGGAGCATGCCAAAGCGACGGGGATTTCCCAGACGGTGGTACATGATTTTCAGGCACTTCCGGGAAATGGTCTTTCCGCGGTGCGTGGGGAAGATCTGCTGCTCGGCGGAAGCGTTTCTTATATGAAAGAGAACGTAACTGTAGATTCCACCCTGCTCGATCAGGCTCAAAAGCTGGCAGAAGAGGGAAAAACACCGTTGCTTTTTGCCAAAAATCATACCTGTGCCGGCCTGATTGCCGTAGCAGACACGCTCAAAGAGGACAGCCCCCAGGCGGTGGCCGAATTGCGTGACATGGGAATCCGTGTCATTATGCTGACCGGAGATAACGAGCGCACAGCAAAAGCCATCGGTGCACAGGCAGGAGTGGACGAAGTCATAGCCGGTGTACTGCCGGAAGGCAAAGAGGCAGAGATCCGTAAGCTGAAGGAACAGGGCAAAGTAGCCATGGTCGGAGACGGAATCAACGATGCCCCGGCACTGACACGAGCAGATACCGGAATCGCCATCGGTGCCGGAACCGATGTGGCAATCGATGCGGCATCCGTTGTCCTGGTTAAGAGCCGTCTGCGGGATGTTCCGGCGGCCATCCGCCTAAGCCGGGCAACGCTGCGGAACATCCATGAAAATCTGTTCTGGGCATTCTTTTATAATGTAATAGGGATTCCACTTGCAGCCGGAGTGTGGTATCCTATATTTGGGTGGAAATTAAATCCAATGTTTGGCGCGGCAGCCATGAGCTTATCCAGCTTTTGTGTCGTGACCAACGCATTACGGCTGAACCTGTTTTCCGTACATGGAAAAGCAAATAAAGATGCTGCACCGGCAGCAGAACCGATAGAAATAAAAACAAGCGAAAGAGAGGAAAAAGCAATGACAAAGACAATGCATATTGAAGGAATGATGTGTGGACACTGTGAGGCAACGGTAAAGAAAGCACTTGAGGCACTTCCGGAGGTGACATCCGCAGAAGTCAGCCATGAGGCTGGCACTGCTGTTGTGACCTTGTCCTCGGAAGTGGCAGATGATGTATTAAAGAAAACAGTAGAAGAGAAAGATTACAAGGTTACAGCGATTGATTAAGAATGTTGCAGCGGTTCAATGGAACGTGGAGCCGCCTGTTCCCGTTGGAGAAGGGTGGTATGAAACATGTATTTATTTCATAAAAAAACAAAAGTTCTGCGTGTACTCGCACTGCTGTGTGCGTTTGCACTTGGATTGTGTATGACAGGGGGATTTCAAATGACAGAAGCAAAAACAACGTATTATGATGCATCGGCAGGCAGACTGCACGTCAAAGGAACAAAACTTGTGGACAAAAAGGGGCATGAAGTACAGCTTCGCGGAGTCAGTACACATGGACTGAGCTGGTATCCGCAGTACGTCAATGACAAGTGTTTTGCCCAGCTGCATGACAAATGGGGGGCAAATGTCGTGCGACTGGCGATGTATACCGAAGAATATAACGGCTACTGCAGCGGAGATGCAAAGAACCGCAGTGATTTAAAGAAACTGATTAAAAAAGGGGTCAAGCTGGCAAAGAAACATAAAATGTATGTGATCGTGGACTGGCATATCTTAAGCGATGGAAATCCGAATTCCCATAAGAAAGAAGCAAAGGCCTTTTTCAGGGAAATGTCCAGGGAATTTAAGGGTTACAACAATGTGATTTATGAGATCTGCAATGAGCCGAATAACGGTACAAGCTGGAAAGAGATCAAATCCTATGCCAGGAGTGTCATTTCCACCATTCGCAAAAATGACAAAAAGGCGGTGATCGTTGTAGGAACACCGACCTGGTCACAGGATGTGGATCAGGCGGCAGCAGATCCGATCAAGGGGGACAATATCATGTATGCGCTGCATTTTTATGCAGCCACACACAAAACAGATCTGCGCAATAAAATGACCGCAGCCATCAACAAAGGACTTCCGGTATTTGTCACGGAATATGGAATCTGTGATGCTTCCGGAAACGGAGCCATTGACAAAAAAGAGGCAGACCGCTGGATACAGACGATGGATGAATACGGTGTCAGCTACATTGCGTGGAATCTGTCAAACAAACAGGAATCTTCTTCTATTATTAAAAGCAGCTGTCCGAAAGTCAGCGGTTTCAAGAAAAGTGAGTTGAGTGACGAGGGCAGGTGGCTGTATCACCTGCTTCGAAAGAAGGCTGGACTGACAAAGTAGTGATGGAATGATTACATAACACGGGCATGTCCGGGAAAGGAGGGAATCATGCGGATACAAAAAAGCCGGATGCGGTGTGTAGGCATCTTTTTGGCGGTTGTCATATGTTTTTTTGCGGTGCAGCAGAGCTATGGTGTGCAAAATATGTACGATATCACGCAGGCGGAGCCGGATCATCTTGCGGTACATACGATGGAGCGGCAGCAGGGTTCCTTCCTTGATATCCTCGGACGTTCCGAACTGACACAGTCCGAACAGGCGCGTCTGACCGTCAGTGCACGGGTCACGCGGCTGAATGCAGAACGCAACATCATTTTGTGGGCAGGACTTGCAAGCGGATTTGCCGGGAATGCTACCCGGATTTATCTGGCATCCTGCCGTATCGAAAACATATTTGTGCGCAGCCATGCGTGGATCATGGCATACATACACTGGCAGGATGGGGAAAAAGCTTCTGACTCTTTGAAATAAGCGACCATTTTCAAAGAGTTCAGGAGGAAAATTTCATGTTAGAAAAAGTCATTATCGTAGTTGTAGTAGCAGTTGTTGTGTTGGCCGCAGGTGTGGCATGGTGGTTCGAGAACGGATCAGCAAGCCATAATGAGGGCAGTCATGCGGCGGATGTGGACAGCAATGAACTGACAAAACTGGAAAAATAAATACATAAATGAAAGAGGGAATGTTTCCGTGTGTGGAACATTCCCTTTTTCGTGCGCGTTTCCTTGTGTTTTGGGGACATATAGAGAATAAGTAAGCCAGAAAGTCTCGGTGAAAGTTGCCGGAGGGACATATGTAGAAAAAGTGCATTGAAAAATCCCGGGAGAAGTTGGTAAAAGGACATATGTATAAAAAGCGCATGAAAAAGTCCCGGGAGAAGTTGGCAAAAGGACATATGTATAAAAAGCGCATGAAAAAGTCCCGCAGGACCTGTTTAATGGGACATAAATGAGCACTTTTTTATCATATGTCCTCTATTTAGTTCGTTATGGGACATGGACGGCTATTTTTTTGCCATATGTCCTCTATTCAGTTCGTCATGGGACATAGACAAGCATATCTCTGCATAAGCTGTACAAATACAGGAATGCAGTGGGATTTTTGTAAAATAATAATTGAAACTATTTAGGAAGATTAAAGCAAAATATTGAAAAATAAAATGAAAAGGGGTATTATAAAATAAATACAAAAAATTTTACATTTGGAAGAAGATCTTATTACAAGGAGAAAAAATATGCAGTATATTGTAGCCATAGATATAGGTGTTGCTTCAGTTGGATATGCAGTGATTGATAAAACGTCCGAAACTGTAATAGAAGCCGGATCAAATATTTTCCCGGAGGCATCTGCAACCGATAATCAGGAGAGAAGAGGGATGCGTCAGGCAAGGAGATTAAAAAGAAGAGAGCGAACAAGATTAGATGATTTCACAAAGTTATGGGAATATCATGGACTTGCTATTCCACAGGTGAAGAAAAACGATATTGTCGGACTTAAAGTAAAGGCACTTTATGAAAGTATTTCTTTGGACGAAGTATATTTGATTTTGTATAGCTATTTGAAACATCGTGGAATATCTTATTTAGAGGACGTGGAAGATTCTTCTGTTAGCGGATCAACTGCATATGCAAATGGATTAAAATTGAATGCAAAAGAATTAGAAAAGAATTTTCCGTGTGAAATTCAAAAATACAGGCTGGAAAATATCGGAAAATACAGAGGTCAGATACAGATAGAAGATGATCAGGGAGAAAAGCTGGATCTGAGTAATGTGTTTACAATTGGAGCCTATACGAAAGAAATTCAACAGATTTTGGACACACAGAAAAAATATCATGCGGAAATAGAAGATGAATTCTGCGAGAAATATTTAAAAATTTTTACAAGAAAAAGAAAATACTATGAAGGACCGGGAAATGAAAAATCAAGAACTGACTATGGAAAATACACAACAAGATTAAAGGAAAATGGGGAGTATATTACCGAAAAAAATATTTTTGAAAAATTAATCGGAAAATGCAGTGTATACAAAGATGAATTGCGAGCTGCATCGGCTTCTTATACTGCACAGGAATTTAACTTGTTAAATGATTTAAATAATCTGACGGTAAATGGAAGAAAACTTGAAGAAAATGAGAAGCACCTAATTGTTGATAAGGTAAAGACAAGCAATACCATAAATATGCGCAAAATTATTGCCGATGCAATGGGAGAGAAAATTGAGGAATTTTATGGTGCCAGAATTGATAAGAGTGAGAAAGAAATTTTTCATAAATTTGAGGTCTATAATAAAATGAGAAAAGCCCTTGCGGCTATTCATGTGAATATAGAAGAATTTTCCAGGGATGATTTGGATGAAATCGGATATATTTTGACAATTAATACGGATAAAGAAGCTATGATGGAGGCGTTTGATAATTCAAGACTTGAATTGCCGGGAGAAATTAAAAATTGTCTGATCTCTCTCAGGAAAACAAATGGGACATTATATAGCAAATGGCATTCATTTTCATTAAAAATAATGAATGAACTGATTCCGGAAATGTACCGACAGCCCAAAGAACAAATGACTCTCTTAACAGAAATGGGCGTTATGAAGGGACAGACAGATGAATTTGAAAAAAATAAGTATATACCAGTAGATGTGGCAAGTGAGGATATTTTTAATCCTGTAGTCCGCAGATCTGTTCGTATTTCCTTTAAAATATTAAACGCGCTTATGAAAAAGTATGGAACATTAGATGAAGTGGTAATTGAAATGCCACGGGATCGCAATTCTGACGAACAAAAGAAGTGGGAAAAAGAAACGCAAAAAAAGAACGAAAAAGAACAGGAGTATATTGAAAATAAACTGGCTACAGTATATGACATCAGACCTTCATCGGCTGATTTCTCTTCGCAAAAGCAATTAAATTTAAAGTTAAAATTGTGGAATGAGCAGGATGGAAAATGTTTATATTCCGGGAAGATAATTGAACCGGAGGATTTGATTAAACATTCGGAGCTGTTTGAGATTGATCATATTATTCCGAGATCCATTTCTTTTGACGATTCCAGAAGCAATAAGGTTCTTGTGTATCGGACAGAAAATCAGAACAAAGGAAATCAGACACCATACTACTATTTGACACATACCAATAGTAAATGGTCATTTGAACAATATAAAGCTCTGGTTATGGATTTATCAAAGAAAAAGGAGTATGGACTTTCAAAAAAGAAAGTGAGGAATTTGCTATATAGCGAAGATATTACGAAAGCAGATGTATTACGTGGATTTATCAATCGAAATATTAACGATACAAGTTATGCAGCGAGAGTTGTCCTGAACACGGTACAGGGATATTTTCGGGCAAAAGAAATGGGTACAAAGGTAAAAGTGATCCGGGGAAGCTATACGCATCAGATGCGTGTGAATATGAAGCTGGATAAAGATCGGGAAAAAAGTTATGCGCATCACGCAGTGGATGCCATGCTGATTGCATTTTCGCAATTAGGTTATGAAGCGTATCGAAAATTACAGGGAGAATTCATTGATTTTGAGACGGGAGAAATTTTAAATTCAGAAAAATGGAAAGATCAGATGTCTGACGAAGTATATAAACAATACCTTTATAGAAAAAAGTGGAGTAATATTCGAAATGAAATTACAAGGGCAGAAAAGAATGTAAAATACTGGTATTATGTTGACCATAAATCAAACCGTGGCCTTTGCAATCAGAAGATTCGTGGAACAAGAGTTTATGATGGAAAAATTTATAAAATAAATAAGCTGGATATCAGAAAAAAAGAGGGAGCTGCTCTTTTTAAAAAGCTTGCATTTAGTGAAAAAGAGAGTGACAGAGAAAAGTTATTGGTCTATAAAAATGATAAGAAAACATATGAGGATCTGGTTCGGATCATGCAGGATTATTCGGATTCCAAGAATCCGTTTGTGCAGTACGAAAAAGAAACTGGAGATTATGTAAGGAAATATGCAAAGAAACATAATGGACCTCGTATTGATAAATTAAAGTATATAGATGGAGAAGTTGGATCTTGCATTGATATTTCACATAAATATGGGTATGAGAAAGGCAGCAGGAAAGTAGTGCTTGAAAGTCTGGTTCCATACCGTATGGATGTTTACTATAAAAAAGAGGAACAGACCTATTATTTAGTAGGGATAAAACAGTCGGATGTAAAATGCCAAAAAGGGGAATATGTCATTGATGAGGATGCATATGCAATAAATTTAGTAAAGGAAAAAATGATTCAACAGGGACAGAAGAGAAGTGATTTGGAGTCTTTGGGCTTTGAATTTCAGTTGTCGTTTTATAAAAATGATATTATTGAATATGAGAAGGATGGGAAAATAGTCAGGGAAAGATTTTTGTCAAGAACAATGCCTAAAGTAAAAAATTATATTGAGACAAAACCGATAGACAGGGAGAAATATGAAGGGCATGATCGAAAATTAGTTGGGCTTGGCAAAACCAAGAGAATAAGAAAATATCGAATGGATATTTTAGGAAATTACTACTTATGTAATAAGGAAGAATTCTCAAAATATTGTTAATCATATGATTGACAAAATATATTTGCAGGAATATAATAAAAAATGTAGAAAACAAATTTTTACAGTCACGTAATTTGTTTAGACCTACTAAAACAAGGCTTTATGCCGAAATCAGAAGCACCGACGGGTGCTTCTTTTTTTCTTATAGGGGGGAATATGGCATTCAGGGTTGTATTGATTGAGAATGAAGTAACGATAAAAGTAAAATTAAATAATCTTATTGTTACAAAAGAGGGAGAAGATATATGGATACCTTTAGATGATATTTCAATGATTGTTCTGGACAATCTGTCATCTATGTTTTCGGCAAGGCTTTTGTGTCAGTTGTCTGAACAGGGGATAGGGTTAATGATATGCAATCAGAAACATTTACCAACAGGCTATTACAGTTCATATGATAATCATAGCAGAGCCTCGAAAGTGATCGGTTATCAGATAGAAAAAAGCAAAGAATACTATGAGCAACTGTGGAAAGATATTGTAACAGTGAAAATTCAAAATCAGTCTAAAGCGTATTTACGATTAACAAGTGATCAGGAAGGAACCCGGGCGATTAAAGAATTTTCATCAGAAATAATCAATGGGGATCAAAGCAACAGAGAGGCTCATGCTGCAAAAGTATATTTTAATCTTTTAATGGGAACTTCCTTTTCCAGAGGAAATGAGGATATTTTATTAAACAGCGGATTAGATTACGGGTATGCGGTACTGCGAAGATATATTGCAAGAGTGTGTGTTGGGTATGGATTAAACACACAAATTGGTATTCATCATAAAAACGAGTATAACCGGTTTAATCTTGTGGATGATTTAATGGAGCCTTTGAGACCGATGATAGATATTGTTGCATATGAAAGTATGAAAAATGAGGAGTATTTTACAGCAGAACATAGAAGACAGCTGGTAAATATTTTAAATATGAAAATATTGTACAGAAATAAAAAGATGTTTGTGTGTAATATGATAGAAAATTATGTGGAACAATTTGCATCTTTGATTATGGAAAGATGTGAGAATATTGTATTCCCGGATATCGATGGATTTATCGTAGAGGAACTGGATGGATTATAAGATTATGAGAATGTTGTGCATGTTTGATTTGCCGGTTGAAACTGATGAGGAAAGAAGATCATATCGTATCTTTCGAAAGAATTTGATTCAGGAGGGATTTGTTATGATGCAGTATTCGGTTTATGTGAGGGTGTGTCCGAGCAGAGAATATGCCAATCGGTTAGAAAAAAGGATAAAGAAATTTATACCCAGAGAAGGAAATGTAAGATTGCTGTGTGTCACGGAAAAGCAATATTCAGATATGAAGTTGTTGGTTGGAAGTCAATCGGTAGCGGAGGTAGCAATTGGAACAGAAAGAATGATTATATTATGAAAATTGATGTAACGGAATACGAAAAGAAATATACGTTTGAACTGGCACCGATCACGCAATTGTGCGGACAAAACATTCCAAGGAAAACCTACATTCTGGAATCTATCAGAAGATATTTTAGTACCTATAAGTATTCGGAAGAACAGAATAAATGGAGAAATAATGTTAAAATTGATAACGAATTAGTAGGCAGAAAATTTTTTACTGTATTATCAGTAAATGAAGCAGCAGAACTTTTAACGTGGATAAAATGGTCAAAGCAAAGTTTGATGGTGGAATATGTTAAGGGATTAATGCAAAAATTTGACTGGCAATTGCATTTGCGTACTATTGATGAAGAATTGGAAGAAATGTTTCAGCTGATAAATAAAGATCTTAGTCATCTGGGTGATGTTGAATTGACGTATGCCGTATCGGATGTCTGGGATATGGTTCAAAAATCGAATGTTGTAGGAAATGGACAAACATCATTAGAGGATAAAAATAATTTTGAATTATTTACAATTTTTTTGAATCTGATTGGACATGTAATGGAAATAAAACCAAGAAAATTGCTGATCATAGTAGAAAATATTGACCATTTAATTTCGAAAAAAGAATATGAAGTTGTTTTAAAGCAAATGCAACAAATCTGTATCAAATATGATGTCTATTTTATTTTGTCGACAAGCCTGGATGGATATGTGGGTTGTGACGGAAAGCTATGTTCAGGAATAACGGTATTGGGAGAAGTAGATTTTCAAATGCCGGAGTTCAATGAAATAGAAACATATATAGAGAATAATTATCCATGCAACAGGAGATTTTCGGAAGAACAATTGCAGGAAAATTTGAAGAAGATTATCCAACACATAGGGCAAAAGGAATATTTATATACAGTGGAAGATAACGTTATCTGTAAATTGATAAATCAGACGTTAATGTTGAACGATAGATGGGAAGATACAGAAAAAAAGCCAGAAATAGCTTTTTTGAAAGCATGAAAAATGGTATAATAAACTCAAGGGCAATGGCATACAAAAGTAGGGAATATTAAGTTTGATATTTTAGTACCTAAACAAATTACGTGACTGTAAAACCTACTGCCTGTGTATTCTGTTCGACATCATATTTTAGTACCTAAACAAATTACGTGACTGTAAAACAATCTGCAAAGGCTGTAAATTCTGCAACTAATTTTAGTACCTAAACAAATTACGTGACTGTAAAACTTGCATCCTTTGTCTCATGTGTGAGATACAATTTTAGTACCTAAACAAATTACGTGACTGTAAAACAATTAAAGTTTGGAGCGTGCGAAGCGAATTATTTTAGTACCTAAACAAATTACGTGACTGTAAAACTCCAGTTGCAGTAGCAGCAGCAACAAATAAATTTTAGTACCTAAACAAATTACGTGACTGTAAAACTCCAGTTGCAGTAGCAGCAGCAACAAATAAATTTTAGTACCTAAACAAATTACGTGACTGTAAAACTCCAGTTGCAGTAGCAGCAGCAACAAATAAATTTTAGTACCTAAACAAATTACGTGACTGTAAAACCCTCTTTCGGACCTTTGTTGAATACCCAAATTTTAGTACCTAAACAAATTACGTGACTGTAAAACGAGTGCATAGAATCGCACTACCCACACCAATTTTAGTACCTAAACAAATTACGTGACTGTAAAACCAGGAAAGCTGGTAAAAGGTGTAGGCGATAATTTTAGTACCTAAACAAATTACGTGACTGTAAAATACGTTGTGGAAGATTAATTTTAGTAACAAATAAATTGCGTGACTGTAAACTTAAACTAAGATTAATTAAAGTGTAATTTTGATAAATAATATGATTAAAAGTATATAACTTAATTATATGTGTTGAAGGCAGGTGTTGATTTGAATCTTGGTATTGAAACGGAAACTTTGGAATTTAAAAAATCGACCGGTGAATTAAAAGAAGCAATGCATTCTATTTGTGCAATTTTGAACAAACATCAGCACGGGGAACTTTATTTTGGAGTCAAACCCGATGGAACTGTTGTGGGACAGGTTGTGACAGAAGAGTCTTTGCGGGAAGTGAGTCAGAAAATAAAAAACTTCATTGAACCAAGAATATATCCGGAAATCAGCAAGGTTGTTTTGGATGGTCGAGATTGTATTCATGTGAAATTCTCGGGAAATCAGATACCGTATTTTGCATATAATGTAGCAAGAATCAGAGTGGCTGATGAAGATTTGGTTATGTCCAGAGAAGAAATAACGAAATTTCTTCTTCAAAGTGGACAGGAAGGTAATCGCTGGGAAAACCTTGTGTCGAACAAAACGGTTTATGATGTCGACGAAGAATTGCTGAAAAAATATGTAAAACAGGCACATGATGTTGGACGAATTGCAATTTCTTATACGGATAAGAAAACAGTTTTGAATCAGTTGGAGTTAACCGAAGGAGATATGTTGTTAAATGCCGGGAAGGTACTTTTTGGGGATGATATACTTCAGGATGTACAGATGGCTATATTTGCAACAAATGAAAGATTAACTTTTAATGATATTCAACGATATCATGGACCGGTGCTAAAACTTGTTGATATAGCAGAAAATTACATTAAAAGTAATATTCATTGGAAAGTTGAATTTACTGGGGAATTACAACGAAAAGAGATACCGGAAATTCCAGTAGACGCGATTCGGGAGGCATTGTTAAATTCATTTTGTCATAAAGATTATTCTTCTGGAGAGAGCAATGAAGTTGCGATTTATAAAAATCGTATTGAGATATATAATCCGGGGACATTTCCAGAAGGTCTGGAGCCGCAGGATTATATTGATCATATAGAACGCCCGGTTCGGAGAAATCCTAAAATTGCAAGAATTCTTTATTATTCAAAAGAAATTGAAAGTTTTGGAACCGGATTGAAGCGGATCGCGGATGCCTGTAAAAATGCCGGAGTTCGGTATGAATTTCAAAAAAAGAAAACGGGATTTGTTGTTTGTTTTTATCGATCAGAAAATGGAAATGAAAGTATAAAAGCTGATGCGAGTACGGATAAAGTACGGATAAGTACGGATAAAGTACGGATAAACAGGGAAAATTTAAATACCTATCAGAAGAAAATTTTTGATTTTATACAGAAAAATGGACAGATTACAAATAAACAGGTGCAGGAATTATTGGGAGTAAAAGATTCCAGAGCGCTGAAAATTTTGAAAGAATTAGTATCTATGGGAGTGATCTTAAAACAGGGAAAACTAAAAGGCAGTTATTATATTTTCCGGGAAAATATGAGAATAGACAAAAACCAATAAGTAATAAGCAAACATATCCTTGCATAAACTGTACAAACACAGGAATGCAGGGGTATTTTTTTGAAAGCTTATATTGAAGAAAGAGCCGTGGAAATCGCAAACTATATCATTGAACATAAGGCAACTGTGCGGCAGGCTGCCAAACATTACGGGATTTCAAAATCGACCGTTCACAAGGATATCACAGATCGGCTGTGCCAGGTGAATCCGGCACTTGCGGCAGAAACCCGCAAGATTATTGATGTGAATAAATCCGAACGTCATATCCGCGGAGGAATGGCAACAAAGGAAAAATATGCACATTTGCATGCAGTATAGATTTTCTCCTGTCGTGCGTGTTATAATGGGATAACATGCAGGAGGAAAAAACAGTGAATAATATGAAAAAAGAACAGCTCCGCCTTTATGCGGTGACCGATCGTACATGGCTGGGCAATGAAACATTATATGAGCAGGTAGAGAAAGCACTGGAAGGTGGCGTCACTCTGGTACAGCTGCGGGAGAAGGAACTTCCGGAAGCGGATGTGCAGAAGGAGGCAGAAGAATTGCTGGAACTTTGCCATCGTTACGGGGTGAAACTCATTCTGGATGATGATGTGGAACTGGCGGCAAAAGTCGGCGCGGACGGGGTTCATATCGGACAGTCCGATATGGAACTGGCGCACGCGCGTGAGATTCTCGGACCGAATAAAATCATTGGTGTGACGGCAAAAACCGTGGAACAGGCGAAAGCCGCAGAAGCGGGAGGCGCTGATTATCTGGGAAGTGGTGCTGTGTTTGGCTCTACAACCAAAAAGGATGCCATTCCGATGAAGCACGAGCTGCTGGAAGAAATCTGCCACAGCGTGAAAATTCCGGTTGTGGCAATCGGGGGAATCACGGCAGAGAATGTTTTGCAGTTAAAAGGCAGAGGCATCGCGGGTGTCGCAGTTGTCAGCGGCATTTTTGCCTGCGAGGATATTGAGACAGGCACCCGGCATCTTGGAGAACTTGTAGAACAGATCATATAAAGGAAACAAAAGAGGAGTAAAAAAGTAAAATGAAGAATCATCTGCAGATAAAAAAATTGACATTGACGGCACTTTTCACGGCGGTGGCTGTGGTCGGGAGTATGTTTTCTTTCCCGGTATTGGGCTCAAAATGTGCGCCGGTACAGCATCTGGTGAATGTACTGTGCGCGGTAACGGTCGGACCATGGTGGGGGCTGGCACAGGCTTTTATGGCGGCATTGATCCGTAATCTGACAGGGCTTGGCAGCCCACTGGCATTTCCGGGAAGTATGTGTGGTGCACTGCTTGCAGGACTACTTTACCAGTATGGGAAAAAGCTTCCGTTTGCATATGTGGGAGAAGTGTTTGGAACCGGTATCATCGGCGGAATGCTTTCTTATCCGATTGCGTATCTGATTATGGGGAATAAAGCAGCGGCATTGTTTACATTTGTAGTGCCGTTTTTGATCAGTACCTGTGGTGGTACGATCATTGCAATTATCGTGACCATTCCAATGAAAAAGGCAGGAATTCTGGACGGTGAAATACAAAGACGGGAGAAACTGTGATGAAATTTTCCGGGGAAAAAGTGGTGGAAATTTATGAGAAAATACAACAGAAACGTCCGATTATCCACTGTATCACAAATGCCGTGACGGTCAACGATTGTGCGAATATCCTTCTGGCGGCAGGTGCGTCACCGACGATGGCACACCATCCCTGTGAGGTGGAAGAGATCACGGCAGGTACAGCGGCACTGATCTGTAATTTCGGGGCCATCTCGGATTATGAGGCGATGAAGACTGCCGGAAAGCGGGCGCATGCGCTGGGACATCCGATCGTGATTGATCCGGTCGGGGTGTCGGGGTCTTCCTATCGGCGTGAAAAATGTCTGGAGTTGATGAAAATAATCCATCCGACCTGTATCCGGGGAAATTATTCGGAAATACAGGCATTGCTGCACAACTGTGGAACGGTTACTGGGGTGGATGCAGCCGAGGATGCGCTGGCGGAAGCAGAAGAAACGGATTTGCCGGAGCTGATGAAGCAGTATGCAAAGGAAAATCAGATGATTCTTGTCGCATCCGGAGAAACTGATCTGATCACGGATGGAAGCTGCGTCTACCGGTGTCATAATGGAAGCCCGATGATGGCAAGGATTACGGGAAGCGGCTGTATGTCCACCGTGATGCTTGGTGCTTTTTTAAGTGCGGAAAATTCGGTGGAGAGTGCAGTGGCATGCTGTGCGTTTACTGGCATTGCAGGAGAACTTGCGGCGAAAGAAATGACCGCGCAAAAGAGAGGGACGATGACGTTTCGCAACTGGTTTATTGATGCCGTGTCTTTGATGACACCGGAACAGTTGGAACATGGAACAGATGTGGACTGGTTTTAAAAGTACGAACGGAGAAGTGGATATAAATGGAAAATATAGTATTGAAAGCGTCCGACGGTTACGCGCTGAGTCTGGCGGTATTTGAACGTGAGCATCCGCGGGGATACATTCAGATCATTCATGGGATGGAGGAACATAAGGAGCGTTATGAGGCTTTCGCTGAACAGCTGTGGCAGGCGGGATTTACGGTGGTGACATCGGACATGCGGGGGCATGGGGAACATGCTCCAAAGCTGGGGTTCTTTAAAGAAAAAGACGGTGACCGTTATCTGTTGTCGGATCAGGTACAGATCACGGCATATATCAGGGAGCGGTTTCAAACGGAAAAGGTGATGATTTTTGCACATTCCATGGGAACCATCATTGCAAGGAATCTGCTTTGTACCCAGTCACACAGTTACGCAAAGGTGGTACTGAGCGGATTCCCGAATTATCCGGGAACACAGATTATCCGCATAGGGTTTTTCCTGACGAATTTGCTCACAAGGGCGCGTGGACCGATGTATCATTCCAAGCTGGTGCAGCAACTGTCAGTGGGAAATTTTAATAAGCAGGTAAAACATGCAAAAACCGAAGCGGACTGGATCTGTTCCGATGAGCAGGTGGTACAGGCATATCTGAAAGATCCGTATTGTGGGCATGGATTCAGCGTCTCCGCTTTTCACGATCTGTATATGCTGACTACAGCCATGCATCAGGTGTCAAATTACCGGGACGTAAATGAGGCATTACCGATTCTGATGATCCGCGGTAGCGAAGATCCGTGCACCGGGTATGAAAAAGGTGCCAAAGACAGTGTGGACACGCTGAAACAGGCAGGTTTTTCCAATATTTCCACAATTACCTATCCGCATATGCGCCATGAAATACTGAATGAGAAAGAAAATGAAAAAGTTTACGCGGATGTGATTGCATTTTACGAGAAAACGTGAGGTTGTGACTTGTAAAATCACAGGGGCTTTATTATAATGGTAGAAAAATGGTGTACTTTTGAAAAATGCACCACATAAATGCAAAAATGCATTTTAGAAAACAGGAGGAAACACAATATGGATCAGGAGAAAGTCATCGTCATTGACTTCGGTGGTCAGTACAATCAGCTGGTTGCACGCCGCGTCCGCGAGTGCAATGTGTACTGTGAGATTTATTCTTACCGTACCGACATCGAACAGATCAAGGCAATGAATCCAAAGGGAATTATCCTCACCGGCGGCCCGAACAGCTGCTATGAGGCAGATTCCCCGACATACACGAAAGAATTATTTGAACTTGGCATCCCGGTTCTCGGTCTGTGCTATGGTGCGCAGTTGATGAATCATATCCTCGGTGGAAAAGTAGAAAAGGCACCGGTACGTGAGTACGGAAAAACGGAAGTGTTCGTGGACAAGTCTTCTCCGCTTTTTGAGGGAGTGGCAACGGATTCGGCAGAAGGATCTACCATCTGCTGGATGAGTCATTTTGATTATATTTCCAAGCCGGCACCGGGATTTCAGGTGGTAGCACATACTGCTGACTGTCCGGTAGCGACAGATGAAAACCCGGAGAAAAAACTTTATGCAATCCAGTTCCATCCGGAAGTACTGCATACCGTAGAGGGAAGCAGGATGCTTCACAACTTTGTAAGAAATATCTGTGGATGTGCCGGCACCTGGCGCATGGATTCTTTCGTGGAGCATACAATCAAAGAGATCCGTGAAAAAGTCGGTGATGGAAAGGTTCTCCTTGCATTATCCGGAGGTGTGGATTCTTCTGTTGCAGCAGGACTTCTTTCCCGTGCAATCGGAAAACAGCTTACTTGCGTATTCGTCGATCACGGTCTGCTCCGAAAGAACGAAGGAGACGAGGTTGAGGAGGTCTTCGGACCGAACGGACAGTTTGACCTGAACTTTATCCGTGTCAACGCGCAGGAGCGTTATTATGGAAAACTTGCCGGTGTGACAGAACCGGAGAAAAAACGTAAAATTATCGGAGAGGAATTCATCCGTGTCTTCGAGGAAGAGGCAAAGAAGATCGGAGCCGTGGATTTCCTGGCACAGGGAACCATCTACCCGGATGTGGTAGAGTCCGGACTTGGCGGAGAATCCGCAGTGATCAAGTCCCACCACAACGTCGGCGGTCTCCCGGATTATGTGGATTTCAAGGAAATCATCGAGCCGCTGCGCAACCTCTTCAAAGATGAAGTCCGCAAAGCGGGTCTGGAGCTTGGCATCCCTGAGAAACTTGTCTTCCGTCAGCCATTCCCGGGACCGGGACTTGGTATCCGTATTATCGGTGAGGTAACTGCAGAGAAGGTTCGTATCGTGCAGGATGCCGATTACATTTACCGTGAGGAAGTGGATGCCGCGGTAGAGGAATACCGCAAAGAGCATGGAGAGGCACCGGAGTGGATGCCAAACCAGTATTTCGCCGCGCTCACCAATATGCGAAGCGTGGGTGTCATGGGCGATGAGAGAACGTATGACTACGCGGTTGCACTGCGTGCGGTCAATACGGTTGATTTCATGACAGCGGAAGCTGCCAATATACCGTTCGAGGTGTTACAGAAGGTTATGAGCAGGATTATCAATGAAGTGAAGGGGGTAAACCGCTGCTTCTATGATATTACCAGTAAGCCGCCTGGGACGATTGAGTTTGAATAACGGACATTTGAGCCACAAATCCTTATTTTACTGGGATTGTGGCTCTTTTATTTTGCTCCGTGATGTTAATGTGATGTTAAGAATGATGTGCCATTACTTTTACTACTCAAAATGAGCATTATTCTGATGATGTGCAGCTTCCTGAAAAAGTGCAATCGAAAACAGTTGCAAATCGAAAGTGCAATCAAATATGGTTGCAGATAGAAAAAGAGCCGCCTCGGTCTGAGACGGCTTTACAAATTCAATTCTTGCGAAACTGGTTCAAGCGGTCTGCCAGCTTCTGATCTTTATCTGGATAAAGATGTGAGTAGGTGTCCAAAGTAGTCTTTATTGATTCGTGGCCGAGACGTTCTGCAATCTCTAATGGGGTAAACCCAAGCTCTATCAGCATACTTGCGTGAGAGTGCCGCAGGTCATGTACTCTGATCGGCTTCAGACCAATTCTTTCTGATACTCTTTTCATTTCTTTTTCCAGAGCTGTCTTCTGGAAGTAAAATATCCTGTCGCCATTTCCGATACCATATAGCTTGGAAATGTATTCTTGAATATCATCATATAAGAAATCCGGAATGGAAATACATCTTTTTGCCTTTGGTGTCTTAGGCTCCAGGAATAGCTCCTCACCTTTAATTTTTGCATAGTTCTTATTGATATCAATTCTTTTTGATGAAAGAATGTCTGCAGGTGTGAGTGCCAGAAGCTCTCCGGAACGCATACCGGTATAAAAGAGAATATCAAAAGCAAGCTTCATAGACGATTTGCTAATTGCATTTGAAAACCTCTCATATTCTTTCTGCGTCCAGATGTTCATTTCATCCGCTTTGCTCTTTCCCATACTGCCGGCCGCCCTGCACGGATTGACAGGCAGGCGGTAATGAGATACAGCATAATTCATTATTGCTGATAACTGGTTGTTCACAGTTTTTAAATATGTTTGGGAGAATGGCTTTCCATCATCATCCCGATAGGAGATAAGCTCATTCTGCCATTTTCTGACCTTTATTGTATCAATGTCACAAATCTTCTGTTTTCCAAAGTAGGGGAGCAGCTTCGTGTCGATAATAAACCGCTTATTCTCCATTGTCGTAGGCTTCAAGCGGTGTTCCATATCTTCAAGATAATTTGCAACGAGGGAAGAAAAGAGTATGTCGCTTGAACTGCTTTGCTGATCCAGAAAGGACCTCTCATAATCTTTTGCTTCCCTCTGTGTTTTGAACCCTCGTTTACAGATATGCTTCTTTTCTCCAGTCCAGTCGGTGTAATAGAAATTGGCATACCATAGTGTTTTACCACTTTTGAGAGTGTATTTGTATGCTGGCATTAGATGTCCTCGGATGAATTAACCACACGAGCCAATATCTGATAAATATATTCCGGCTGACGGGTTTCCAAAGGATACTGTTGATCGCCGAACTGGAAAGCAATGCCATTCTGATAAGGAGTTACAGCTGACAATGCCGAAATCTTCTTATCGAAAGCTCCTTTGTTTGCTGAAAATACAACTCTCTTATTCGTAATAGAAAGAACTCCCTGTGTACGCTCCTGCACGTCACCACGGATTGGAGCTGCCTTTCTCGCCCCAAGATGTACCGACATACCTTTTGCAATACGGACACTTGTACCACGGCTTCCTCCGGAATATCCAACGACCACATTCTTTGTTTTAACAAAAGTAGCAGGTCCACAGTAATGACACACCTCTCCATTTGCAAGCATTACATTTGATGGCACAACTGGCAGCGGTGCGTCTGCGGAAATCTGCATTGGTCTGTTACCCTGAATGCGTTCTCCGTGTATTGCGGCCAGCAGGTACCGGATGCAGTCAACAAACCATCCGATACAAAACAATCCAAATGTGCATAGGTAAAGAATACCCATACCAATCTTCTTTTCTCTAAATTTATGAACCCCAAGCCATCCAAACAGGAGGCAGATAACAAAGTCGGTCCAAGCTGCAGTCCATACCATAATATTCCTCCAATCGTTCTGTTATTTTTTTTAAGCCCCTTTTCCTTCGGTACCACTCGAAGGAAATGATTTTTTTTCTTCGTCTGCGTATTTGCCATACTCACCAGCTGCAACTGCCGAGATACCCTCTACGCACAAAACACCTGCCTTTGCTATAAGATAGTTTTTGCATTGGTCATCGCACTTGTTAAATAATTGAAGGAGCGATTCTTCGTCCGATGACAGCCTTTTTCTTCTTGAAATGTCGAGAAGATAATCTGCTGATACATCTAATGCACCGGTGATTTTTATGAGATCCTCTATTGATGGCATTCTGTTGCCATATAGATAAGCATCCTTTTCATCTTTACTAAAACCAGTACTTTGCATGAAATCATCTTCAGTCATTCCTTGCTCAGAAATTAGTTCCCGAATTCTCATTTTGAAATCGAGAGCGAATTCAGATTCGTCTATCTGAAAGTTCGCATAATCAAGTCCTCCCTGCCTGTCAACACCGAGCAAGTAATCTAATGAAACATGGAAGTAGTCACATATCTGTTTTTTGATTTGATCGTTCGGTGTGCTTTTGCCACTTTCATATAATGAAACTGTAGATTTTACTATTCCGAACTTCTTACCAAATTCTTCCTGTGTCATTTCTGCTGACAAGCGGAGGCTTTTAATCCTATCAGATAGATTTGCCATAATAATCGCCTCCGTGTAAGTTTAATAATTTCAAACTCATTATATAACACATCCTTTCTAAATTGAAGAAATAAAAACAAAGTTGCAGAAACTTCAACAAAATGCTTGACAACAAAATAAAGTTGAAGTAATATGAACATGAAAGTTGAAGAAACATAAACACATAAGGAGGTAAGACAATGGATCTGGCACTATTGAGAGCAGAGCGAATGAAACGCGGTATAACACAGGAGAAACTTGCAAAGTGCCTCGGCTTCAAAGACAAAAGCAGTTACTGCCTGATGGAAAAAGGGAAAACCTCTATTTCCGTAGATATAGCAAATCAAATCGCAATCCATCTCGGATTATCCAAAGAGATGACATATAAAATTTTTTTTGCAAAAGAAGTTCAAGAAACTTCAACTGATACCATTTTAACGCATGGAGGTGATGCAGAAAATGGCAAATGTGACAGCTAAGACAAGCTCCAACATCTTTTATAAAGCCCGTTGCGAAGCGGCAACACACAATGAGCAGTTGAGCAGTAGAGAAGGAGCTGCAGATTACATGTCAATTGACAGAGGGAGACTTTATCGAATAGAGAGTGGCATTGCAGTTCCTTATCCAGAGGAAATAAGACTGATGGCAGATTTATACAATGCTCCGGAATTGGAAAATTATTTTTGTAGAACAATGTGTCCGCTCGGATGCGAAATGCCAAAAGCGGAGCTGGCGAATTTGGACAGAATCACAGTCAGAACGCTTTCGGTTTTCCGGAAGATAGGGAAAACAAAAGAAATGCTTCTCGACATCACCGCAGATGGTGTGATTGATGAAAGTGAAAAGCCTGAGCTTGATGAGGTAGTAAAAAACTTAGAAGAGGTAGAGGAGATTGCACAAAGCATGAGGCTTTGGATTAAGAAGAATATGTAAGAAATAGGCTTGAATGGTCGGCAGTATCATTGGACAGAGCGAAAGCAAGGACAGTCTGGCGGTGCTATTGGCAGAGTAGAGCTTAATAATTTTTTTATTTACATTCTGCGGACATTTGACAGCAAGTGACAACAAATGTGTCCGTAATCCAATCCAATCCGAATCCAAATCCGAATCGGGAAACCAATACAATATTTGCTCGGAGCTTCAAGCAGCTCCAAGCCGCAGGAGGTGACATTTTGTATTTAGCGGGAAACTTAAAATTCCTTCGGGAACAGATAGGGAAGACACAACAGGAGTTGGCGAATCTCTTTGGAGTTGAACAAAAGACAATGTCTTCATGGGAATGCGGAAGTCGAACTCCGGGAATTGAAATAATTGTGGAATTAGCAAGATATCATGGAGTATCGCTTGACGATCTAGTGTTGAGAGATATGAAGCCTGCAATGCCGGTATATGTGCTTAATCTTATGTATTTGCGTAAAAAGCATGGTATGACACAACAGGACATATCTGAATTGCTAGGTTACAGAGGGAAACAAGGGTACAACGCAATTGAAACGGGAAAAGCAAAGCCGACAATAGACATCTTAGAAAAACTAGCAGATTTCTTTGGTGTAACTATAGACCAGATTGTTAAACAAGATTTATCGCAGGAGGTGAGCAAATGAACGCATTGGCGACAGCACCGGGTGTTATTGCGACACCGGGGAAATATTACATAGGAGCACAAGAAGTAATGAAATATCTTGATTGCAAGGAAAACAAGGCTTATGAGCTGATAAGGCAACTTCGGGACGAGCTGGTTAAGGCAGGAAAGCTGACACCGGCATATCCAATTGGCAAAGTTCCGAGAAAGTATTTTTTTGAGAGATGCATGATTGAAGAATAGGAGGTGCAAAATGGCATATTACAATGTTTGCCCACATTGCGGTTGCAATCTGGATCCAGGAGAGAAGTGCGATTGTGAAAGCATTAAGGCGAGAGAACAGGAGACGAGCAGGGCTTTCTACAGTCAGTTTTTAAGAGCGAATGATAGCAATGGTCAGATGTCATTTGTGTTTGACCATCCCCAAGGAGGTGCAATAGGAGCATGAGAAACAAATGTCTTTTAGGTTTAGGACTGGTATTCGTGATTTCGTTGACATCAATGGTTGCATTCGCTTTCAGCTTTACGGGAACTCCGGCAGACGAAGTGGATGAAACAGAAATCATTGTTAGCGCCGTGGTTTCTGAGGAAGCGGATGCAATGCCGACAACGGAACCAATCACAACGACCGGACAAGAAATGGTAAAAAATGAGCAGTCCAAAATCGGCAGTATGGATTGGGATTCTGATGATGCGTATAAGCTTGCCAAGATTGCAATGGCTGAAGCCGAATCAGAGGACACCGAGGGAAAAGCCCTCGTGATGCTGGTTGTACTGAATAGGGTTTGGGATGATGAATTTCCAGACACCATCGAGGAGGTCATCTTCCAGAAAGGGCAGTTTAGTCCGATTGGCAACGGAAGATATGACGAGGTAGAGCCGGACGAGGACTGTTACAGAGCATTGCAGCTTATTCAGACTGATGGATGGGATGAGAGCCATGGAGCAACTTACTTTGAGAGTAAGAGCGATTCTACATGGCATAGTGAAAATCTTACTTTCCTGTTTAAGCATGGAAAACATTATTTTTACAAGGAGTGAGGACAAATGAGTAAGACACTGAAAAGAGATTTGATAGCGGTTATCTGGACACTGCTTGTCACATACGCTATCGGGAAATGGGCTTTTCATCTTGCCTATATCGAGAGAGGATACGAGGCTGTCGGAGGTGAGTATTTATTAATCCCTGTGGTTTACTGGGGAGCATGGAAAGCAATTAACTATTTATTTGATTCACTGGAGGAATTGGAAAATGAAAGAAATTGTAGAAAAAAAAGAAGTAGAGGAACTGCTCGGATGCGAAATTACAGATGAACAGTTCGAGGAGGCATTGAAATATGCCAGACATAAGCAGGAGTACATATACCAGCGTGAGCACAGACAGGTTGTGTTACAGCATTGGTATCTTGTGAAGCTCACAGAGGAATATGTGAGAAGCCTTGCTTTTTCAAAATTCACTATGGATTTATGCAGAACATTGCAGAATATGGAAAAAGAGCACCCGATCATAAATCAGAGTGCCCCTACGAATAACCATATTGTAGCAGTTCCTGCTTTATAAATCAAGCAAATATTACACAATATGGAGGTTTTATCTATGAACAATTCAAATGCTTTGGCTGAAATTCAGTCCAAATATCCAAACTGCAACCTGCTGTTACCAGCAGCTACATCAGTGCAGATTAACCCATTTTATAAGTGCTCCGTTATGGAAGTGGTGGCGGACACAGCACCAAGCTCAGGAGATATCTTCTCAGTCGGAAAGGTAAAGACTGGAGAGGATGGAAAAGGAAAAGCCATATATGAGGATGTTTTCTCACCTGCAAAGCCACTTCTTATGAAGCTGGCAACTGCGGCAGGAATCCAGTTCCACCCTGAGTACACGACAGTCATAAGAGAGAATACAAACACCTATGTTGGAAAGGCATACGGAGCAGTAAGACTTCCGGATGGAAGCTACAAGACACACATGGAAACAAAGCGCATCTGCCTCGATGATGAAGAGTCGAAGTATCGCCTTGAATTTATGGACAAGTCAATTATGGGAATCCATGATTGGAGAGCTGCCAAGGCCGCCTCTGAAATGTTTAAAGGGGAGTGGAAAGATGATCCGGAGAAGATGAATCAGTGGGGCAAGCCGGAGAAATATTATGTCATTGCTGACAGTGACAGGGAAAAGTATATCGAGAGGTCAATCTTGGTGAATATGACACTTCTCAGAAAGACTGCTTCTGAAAAAGCACAGACGGGAGCAATCCTCAGAGTTATCAGAGCATTGCTTGGTATTAAGGGTACATACTCAAAGGCAGAATTGGAGAAGCCGTTTGTTGTTCCTACAGTAACATTTGCACCAGATTACACGGATCCTAAAGTGAGAAGTGCAATGCTCCAGCAGGGGATGAATTCCATGGGGAATATGTTCGGAGCTTCATCCACACCGCCTGCAATCTCTACTGCATTTTCTGGCGAAGCATTTTCGTCAGACTTTAATCCGGAGGATGAAATTGACAATCCTGCATTTGCTTCCGAACAGGTTGAGGATAGTGATGGGGCTGTGGAAGAGCAGGAAAGAAACTGGTTCGATCAGGAACAACCGGCACAGGAACAGCTACAGTCACAGCCGACAACAAATGGAAATGAGACAACTGGATATTTCTGTGATGGATGTGGAGCAGAAATCAACGAAAGGGTATATGAATACTCACTCAATAAATTTGGAAGACCGCTGTGCATGAAGTGTCAGAAAGGAGCTGGTAAGTAATGAATCTGATTAAGATTTCAACGGATTTGGAATTATCCGTACATGAGTTTCCAACAGGAACCCACGAGGAACAGAACAATAAGCTTCGAGAGCTGATAGGAAATGACTGCAGATTATATGAGCATGTGATGCCAAAGCGATTATATACAGAATTACACCAAATGGACCATCCGACTAAGGTCAAGGGGCAGTGCGTAAGTATGCTAATTGACGAGGAGGGATTGTTGAAAGAAGTAATCATCCCGAATCTCATAGGCAGTTACCTTTATGAAACTGATAAACACAATATTCCAATAACAGGAAACATACTGATTGTTGGGGAAGAATGGACCGGTGATGGCATTGATTTTTGCGGCATTGAGGAATCGGTATTTAAGATATTAGAGCTGCAGCTAAATAACATGATTATGGCGATGAAAGCCACAATGGAGGTATTGAAATGAAGATATTACATACAGCAGACTGGCATCTTGGAACATTCCGAAGCCCAGTCAAGGACGGAGTAAATCTCCGAACAGAGGACACGAAAAGATGTCTGGATGAACTGATCAGAGTGGCAAATGAGGAAAAACCGGATTACTCGCTTGTATCTGGTGACATATTCCATGTTGGCCGCCTGTGGTCCGACAGGTGTTGTGAGGAAATTATTACTGCCATTCATTATATCAGAGAGCTTGCGGCAGTATCAAAGCAGGTTGTTGTTATGAGAGGTACTCCAAACCATGATGGATCAGGACAGTTCAACGTCCTCTCTGAAATGTTTGCAGATGTTCCGAATGTTCATGTGGTGATTACCCCGCAGGTAATTTCATTTGATGATGTTGATATTGCGGTGCTCCCGGGATTTGACAGGGGAGTGTTCAGAGCTAATCATCCGGGACTATCAAGTGATGAAGAAAATGTGGTGTTTACCAATGAATTATCAAATATTGTAACAGGGTTGAAAGCACAATGCTCTCCAGAAAAGAAAAGTATTCTGATGGCACATTACACGGTGCCTGGATGCAATACCGAGAGTGGACAGACAATGATGCTCACACAGTTTGAGCCAATCATTCCGCAGGAGGCTTTATTGGCGGCCAATTACAATCTGGTTGCTTTAGGACATATTCACAGACCGCAGAAGATAATGCACAGAGACTGGTATTATTCCGGTGCGATAAATGCCATGAACTTTAATGATGAGGGACAGCAGAGGGGCTTTTGGATTCACAACTGGCACGAGCTGGGAACATGGCAGAGTATTTTCCATGAAACACCTATCAGAGAGTTTGCGACCATTGAACTCAATGATGATGATGTGACACAGATAAATATGCAGGCTATGGATTTTGTTGCTACTGAGAAGTGGAGAGGGCAGATTGATGGAAAGATTGTCCGTGTTCATTATAGCTGCACCGCAGAAAACAGCAAGGCTTTGAACAAGGCAACTTTGGAAAGAGAGCTTCTGGAAGACGGAGCATTTATGGTATGGGAAATCCTTCCAGACAAGATAGATGAATTCGCCAACAGAACACAGCTTGAAAATGCCACGGATCCAGAAGCAAACCTTATTAAGTATCTTGAGGAAAAGCAGGTACCGCAGGAAAGAATACAGGAACTTGTATTAAAGGCAAGACCGATTATTGCTGAAGCTGAGGCAAGTATGACAGCGACAGCAAATAGCGGAACATTTGAACCTGTAGAAATTGCTGTTAAGAATTATCGTAACTACGAAGAGGAAACATTTAATTTCGAGGATATCACTTTCTGCACAATCAACGGTCAGAATGGAGCGGGAAAGAGCAGCTTGTTTATGGATGCGATTATCGACTGCCTTTATGAAGAACCGAGAGAGGGTGTAATCAAGGATGATACAGGAAAGGCACCATGGCTTAGAAATGATGAAAGTGTCCGTTCCGGTTCGATTATGTTTACATTCCGAATCGGAGAGAAAAAGTATCGTGTCACAAGAACCAGAGCCCGTTCCGGAAAAGGAACTTTGAATATCTCCCAGTTTGTTGAGAATGAATGGAAAGATTGTTCCAAGGAACGATACAACGATACACAGCAGGAAATATTGAACATCCTCGGAATGGACAGCTTTACATTCAAGTCATGCGCTCTGATTATGCAGGATCAGTACGGATTATTTCTACAGGCAAAACCAGAGGAAAGAGTTGAAGTCCTTGGAACACTTCTTGGACTTGGAGTGTATCAGCTAATGGAGAGAATCGCTTCCGACAAGGCAAAGGTGAATGGAGCAAAGAACAGGGAATTGAAGCAGGAAATCACTATTCACAATGTAACAATCGCGGAGTTTGGAAAGCCGGATGAGGAATTGGAAAAATGCAAGACTGAATTGGCGGAGCAGGAAACCAGATTGCAGGCAAAAGTAAATGAGAGAGACCAGAAGAAACTTGTCCTGTCGAATCAGCAGGAAGCCGCAGAAAGGCGAAAGAAAGCTCTTGCAGCTGTTACAACATTACAGGCAAAAAAGACCATTGCAGAGCAGAATAGAGCTACACAGCAGGCGATAGCAGACAGCAGTTCAGTAACTCTCGCCCAGAAGCCCGAAATAGAGAAAAAGATTGCTGAAAGAAAAGATTTGTTGAAGCGGGAACTGGAACTCGCAGGACAGTCAGCACTCTACACGACAAAGAAACAGGAGGCTGAAAATCTTGCAAAGCAGGCTGAAAGTGAACAAAAGAACATTTTGGAGTTACAGGCTGCTTTACAGAAGAAACAGAATGAAAAGAATGCAATGATACTGGATTCGGTCAATGATGGTGAGGTCAGGCAGAAAGCCGAAACATACACCAAAAAGAAAGCAGAGTTAGAGGATATGCAGGAAAAAGCTGTTGCATACCAGAAAGCAAAAACCGAATACTCTGCGGCAGTTTTCCATGAAAGCGAGACAAGGTCAAGCTTTGACAGGGAGAAGCAGAAAGCGGACGAGCAGAAGCAGTTTCTTGAAAAGAAAGTTGCAATATTGAATGAATCCGGATGTGTGGATATCGAGAAAGCACATTGTAAATTCTTGCAGGATGCCATCGAAGCAAAGGAACAGCTGGAAGTACATGAAGCATTGTATGTAGACATTGCCGCTCGCAGAGATTGCGAACTTGCAAAGAGCAAATTGGCAATAGAGAACAAACAGGCTGAAATGGATGCGATAGGATACGATGCGGCAGCTTTAACAGTCCTGCAAAATGAATGTGCAACATTGCTTCCGTATGTGGCACAGCTCGAAAAAATCAACCAGAGGGAAAACAATCTCGCTTTGATTAAGGCTGCTTTGGAACATTTAAAGTCAAATATATCAGAAGCAGAAAACAGGCTTGCTGAGGTCAAATTAAAGGGCACACAGGTAGAAACAGAGCGTGATATATATGCCAAAGCGTTTGAAGAACATGTACATGTGCTTAGTGCCATTACTGCTCTTGATCCGTGGGTGGAAAAGGAAAAAATGCTTCCAGTAGCAGAGGAAAGAAATGCAACAGCATTGAACAGGGTTCTGGAGTTGACAGCAGAAATTACCGGTATCGATGATGAAATCGCAGAGAGACAGGCGGAGGCTGATAAAGAGATACTTGCTATGGCGGGAATGGAAGAGGCTCAGGCGATTGTGAACGGACTGGATACAGAAGTGAATGCCATTAACAGCATGGTAAAGGAAAAACAGATGCGAATTGGAGCTTTACAGCAGAAATCGGAACAGATTGCAAAGTTGAAGCAGGATATTGCAGCTTTACAGGACAAGCAGGTGGAATATGCCAAGGAGACAGCTGATTACGATACATTGAAAGTCGCATTTAGCCAGAGCGGTGTGCCACATCAGATTATCCGCTCTATTATTCCGCAGCTGACAGCTACAGCAAATACCATTCTTGGACAGATGACTGGCGGAAAAATGGGAGTGGAGTTCAGACTGGAGAGACTTCAGAAAAATGGAAAGGAAAAGGTATCTTTGGATATTTACATCGAGGAATATGGTAAGTCGGTGCTTCCATACCTTTCAAAATCCGGTGGAGAGAAAGTCAAGTCTTCATTATCGGTAATTCTTGCATTGGCAGAGATTAAATCATCTTCGGCAGGAATCCAGCTCGGAATGCTCTTTATTGATGAGCCTCCATTCTTGGATGGGGACGGAATACAGGCATATTGCGACGCATTGGAGACAATACAGAGCAGATACAGCAACATTAAAATAATGGCTATCACTCATGATCCGACAATGAAAGCCAGATTCCCTCAGAATTTGGATGTAGTCAAAACGGAAAATGGTAGCAAGGTAATTTATTAAGTCAGGAGCTGGAGGGGGCACTCTCCAGCATCCGAAAGGAGGATGATCGAATGCCAAACAGGATAATCAAGGAGAGCATCTGCAGGAGCGAAGAAATAGATTCTTTATCTTGGTTCGAGGAAGTTCTGTTTTATAGATTGATTGTAACCTGTGACGACTTCGGCAGATACGACGGAAGAGCAAAGATAATCAAGGGAAGCTGCTTTCCTCTGAAAGATATTACGGAAAAAGATATAGATAAGGCGCTTGGTAGGTTGTCGGCGGTGGGCTTGGTCAGAGTGTATGAGGCACAGGGAAGACCGTACCTGCAATTGGTAACTTGGGCGGATCATCAGAGAATTCGTAATCAAAAGAGTAAGTATCCCGGATTTTCAGAGGATTGTGAATTGCTGACATTTGACAGCAAAGGACAGCAGATAAAAACATCAGACAACAAATGTGTCCGTAATCCAATCCAATCCGAATCCAAATCCGAATCGGAAACCAATACAAATATATGCTCCGAGCAGACAGTAGCTGCGGAGCCATCAGTAATAGGTATCATGATGAATACTGGTGAAGAATACCCGATTACACAGAGTTATGTTCTTGAACTCGCAGAATTATATCCTGCTGTTGACATTATGCAGGAACTAAGGGCAATGAAAGGCTGGTGTGATGCTAATCCGAGAAAACGGAAAACAGCAGGAGGAATGAAACGATTTATCAACGCTTGGATTTCAAAGGTTCAGAACAGAGGTGGAACACCTGGTTATACGCAATCTTACAATCAGACAGCCGGCGGCTCAAAGGTAGAGCAGTTTGCACAAGGAGCAAGGGAGTGGGCGAATGAATAAACAGCAATTTGCGACATTGGCAATCGGAATTAAATCCGCATATCCAGCTTCAAAAATACTCGAAGATAATGCCTCAATGGATTTTTGGTATATGACACTTAAAGATATTCCGTATGAGATTGCTGAAAATGCTGTCATGGAGCATATTTGCACCAATATTTATCCGCCCAACATAGCTGAAATCAGAAAGCTATGTATGGAAAGATGTAAAACACCAATTCTGAGTTTTGACGAAGCATGGGGAGTTGTCCAAAAAGCAATGTCCGATTATGGGTGGTATCATCCGCAGGAGGCATTTGCAACCATGGATGAGCTCACATTGGCTGTAGTTAAAAATCTTGGGTGGAGCAGGCTGTGCCAGAGCGAAAATCCAACTGCAGAGAGGGCAAACTTCCGTGAGGCTTATGAGAAAAAAGCCGCTGAAGCACAAAATACAAATGCACTTCCGGATTTCGTCACTAAAAACAAAGTGCTGTTGCAAAAGCAGTATGTGCCGGCGATTGAGAAGAAAGAGCCTGTAAGGATAGAACAGGAGAAAGAACCAGAACCTAAACCGCTCACAGAGGAACAGCGAGAAGAAAGGGCTCGCAAATTTGAAGAAATAAGGAGGAAGATTTTAGGTGGTGAAGCAGAGCGAAGCAATACAGGGAACTGAAAAAGAATTCTTAAATGAATTTCATAAACTCTGCTATTCACGAAGCTCTTGGCAGGTTTGGGCGGATTTGATGACAGCTATAGCGTGCTCAATAAGTAATGTGGCAGACAGAAGCCCGGAGCATTATGAGAGCAGAGAAAAAGAATATGCACAATGCATAGAGAGACTTGGTTCTGTAGAGATTCCTGCAAAAATGCTTGCAATCATTGTTGAAGCCCTGGAAAGAAATCCGGAACAGGATTTCCTTGGAGAAATGTATATGCAGCTAAATCTTGGAAATCACTGGAAAGGGCAGTTTTTTACACCCTACTGTGTGTGCAAGATGATGTCTGAGATAACCTGTGAGGATGTTGACAGCCATATAGAAAAGCAAGGCTACTTATCCATTTGTGATCCGGCTTGCGGAGCAGGAGCAACATTGATAGCTGCCGCAAATACCATGAAAAAGTGTAAACATAATTTTCAAAATCATGTGGTTTTTGTTGCACAGGACATAGACAGAATAACCGGGATGATGTGTTACATACAGCTTTCACTTTTGGGGTGTGCAGGATATGTGTGTATAGCAAATACGATTACAAATCCTTTGACGGGGCATGTACTGTTCCCTAATGAAAAAGAGGGACAGGAACTCTGGTATATGCCAATGTTTCAAAATCAAATATGGACATGGAGAAGATTGTTCCAGTCAATGGACGGTCTTGGTGGAACTGCAACCACCGAAAAAACAGTGGAAAGAGAGCACTTTTATATGTTTTTCGATTTCGATAAAAAGGAGGAAGCCTATGGAAACAGGTAGAAATGTAATGCACTACGCATTAGGAGATAATCAAGATTACGAACACGAATGGAGCAAAGCTGTTCTTGAGTATCTGGAAAACGGATATTCTTCGGAGGATAGCAAGAGCGAAGTTGAGGTAGGGAATACTACCTACAAGATATTAAAGAGAGAGAAAGTAACCGCATTCTATGACGCTGACGGTAACACATTGTTTGATATAGAGAACGACAGATTAAAAGAAGAATATGAGGCTATGGATTTTTCAGCATCCGAGCCGCAGTCGGAAATGGGAAAGGCTATTTCAAACATCGAACAGCAGGCATTTGAGCAGGCGGTTAATGATGATATAGATGCAGATGATACGATCCCGATGGGAACAGCAAGTCTTAAAGAAATTGTAGAAGGAATCCCAGCACCTACACCAGAGGAAATTGAATCTGCGAAAGAAAATAATAACAGTTCTGTTTATATCGGAGTTGTTGGAGCAGTTACGAAGTTACAGGAGGAGTTGAAAAAAGCTAAGGATAAGTCATTTGCAGATCCAATAATCAAACATCTGATTGAAAGGTGCAGGGGATCAGAAAGCCTTGCTTCGGATGTATGCCAGGATCACAAGACTTGGGAGAAATGCTACAAATACATTTACGAGCAGGCAAGAAAGCAGGCAAAAGGAAGTAGTTGTGCAGTTCGTGATGATGTGGTTTATGAATGGGCTGAGGATTATTTCCATAAAGACGATAAGGCTGAGGAGGATAAAAAAGCTAAAGAAGCTGCGGAGAGAAAGAAAAAGCAGGATGAAAAGACTAAAACGGACAGTAAGAAAAAGGAAGTTTCCAAGCCAGCAGTAGAGCCGGAGAAAAAAACAGAGGCACCAAAGCCAGAGGCAAAACCTAAAAGGAATAATAAGGACATGGATGGCCAGCTTGATATGTTTTCTCTTTTAGGAATGTAGGAGGCGATATGGATGAAAAAGAAAGATTTAAAAGACATACCGGTCTCAAAAGTAAATCTGGAAACAATACATGATATTGCTGTTGCGGGCAAGGGCAAACGAGGTGTGATTTCCACACAAAAGAAAAAAGTTGGTGCTGAGGAAACATTGATACTTAATGTATATCAGACCAGTGGAAGAAATAAGAGAGATATTTCGTTGATGTTTAGAGTGTTCTGCCAAAAGGAGAATTACATAACGCTTGAAGTGGAATGCGGCAAATGGAGAACGGGAGCCTTACTCAATCTGGTTTGCAGGGAATCGGGTTGGGCGGAATATTGGTGGAGCTATGAACAGCTTGAGTTCCTAACGGATATGGATGCAAAGAGAGCGGAGAGTACATTTAGAAAATGGCTAAAAACCAGAGATGAATGTGGTGTACGACCTGCATTTGCACTGTTGGAACGCTATCAGGATAAAGTCAAAGCAATGAGGCTTGCAAAGAAACATAAGAAGGAAACAGATGTTATCGATCAGGAAATGGAGCGATTCAAAGCTTTGCCAGATGATTACCAGACATTTGTTGAAGAAACGGTATTCAAGGATGAAAATTACATTTTTTACAATACCGACAGAAAGGAAGCCTATTGCACAAGCTGCAAGCATACTTTCATCTTGGAAAATAAGCATTTGAAGCATAAGACAATACCTGTTTGGAATAACCAAGACGAGGTCAAACACAATCGAATCGTAAGGTGTCCGTACTGTAATAAATTCCTCCAAGCGAAAAGTGAGGGAATGAGCAGACAAAGTCTTGTATCGGTTGCATGGAGCGTGTTGGTTCAGTCAGATGGAGAAAACATTCTGACAAGATATTTTTGCCATGTAAAAGATTTCAGACTGGATTTTCATAATCCGAGAATAACCACAAGTGAAGGATATCGAACAATACACAGAGATAGCGGTGTCACTGATTATATGTGGGCGAGATATAAGAACACTGATATGAGGTGGTGCTATTACAGGGATAGATACACAGGATGGTACCCTCCGTCAGAATCAATATATCCAAGAAGTGTAGTTATGTATAACCAGGAACTTGCGGGCGATATAAAGGGGACCTGTATGCAATATAGTGTTCCAGATGTTTTTATCAATAAGATTGCCGACGATCCAAGATATTTTAACACACCATGGTTGATAGATAATTACTTCAACGCATACAGGAAATATCCATTTATAGAACAGCTGTTAAAGGTTGGATTCTATAGAATGACCAGAGAGTTTTTGGATGATAACAGACAGAACGAAAATGTATTCAATAGCGGAAAGAGAAACATTATGGAAACCCTTGGAATCGGGAAAACACAGTACAACATGCTTCGAGAAGTTGGAGACCCCAGCATAAGGGACTTGGAGATTCTTAGATATAAGCCAGACTTAAAGAGGGATGAATTCCAAACATTAAGATACATCACAGACAATGGACGAGCAAATAATTACACAAATTACATTGACATGATGAAATACACCACTCTCCATAAGGTCTGCCGCTACATATCGGATAAGAAAATAAAATATGATCATGATTACTTTGATTATATCGGATGGATTGAAAAGATGGGCTATGACATGACCAACGAGTTTAATCTGTTCCCTAAAAACTTTGTGAATGTACACGATGAAATGTCAAAACAGTATGTGAAATTCAAGGACAAGCAGGCGAGAGAAGATGCCAAGAGATTTAATCAGACCTTGAAGAAACTGAGAAAAGAAACAAAGGATGTTGAAGCAATGAATCTCAACATAGAGGGACTGTTTATAAGGCTTCCGAATCGTTTAGAGGAACTGAAAAAAGAAGGAGAAGCATTACATCATTGTGTTGGCACCTATATGGAGAGAGTTAGAAAGGGAGAAACCATGATTTTCTTCATTCGGAGGAAAGAAGAGCAGGAGAAACCCTACTACACTTTGGAATGGCATGGGAAAGTAGTCCAGTGCAGAGGTTCTCATAATTGCGATATGACACCAGAAGTAAAAGCGTTTGTTCAGATATTTCAAGAAAAAATGACGGAATATGCGAGCGAACCCCCAAAGCATAGAAAGGCGGGATGATAATGGCAGATAAGCAGAGATACAGAATAAAAAATCTACTACAGAAGCTCAATGACGAGGATAGAAATTCACTTTGTTGCCTGTTGGTAAAGGCAGGATATGCAGTGAGAATTGGCAAAGAGCGACCAGGAGGAAAAGGACAGACAATGTACTTTGTAGAGTATTGGGTGGAAGGAGATGATACAAATGCTGAAACAGGTAACTAGCTTGATAATACCGAAGTTTATTGCAAGGAAACCCAAAATCAAGCATGGAACATACAACAAGTATGGCTTTGCTATTACGCTTCATCAGTATTGTATCTGTCCTAGATGTAACCATATCCTCAATGCCGGTCCAGATTATCAGCCGGATTATTGCAGTAAGTGCGGACAGCATGTTAATTGTTCAGATGTTAATTGGGAAGATGAGGTTCACCTTGGATATGTCAGAAAGGAGGAACGCTGTGAATAAATCAAAAATTGAGTGGTGTGATCATACATGGAATCCGATTACAGGATGCCGACACAACTGTTCATATTGCTATGCAAGAAGAATGACCGCTAGATTTGCTGGAGATGTAAGACTGAATTTGATGGCGAAGAAAGATTATTCAATAGAGCCTGCGGCAGATAATTCAGACAATGTATTTGTTTTGGAAGAACCAATGCTAAACGAAACAGGAAATACATTGGTTTATCCATTTGGATTTGAACCTACATATCACAAGTACCGCATGGATTATCCAGAAAAGCTCAAAATGGGAAATAACATTTTTGTCGGGGCAATGGCTGACATATTTGGGAAATGGGTTCCGGACGAATGGATCAGAGATGTAATGGAAACCTGTTTGGATAACCCAATTCACAATTACCTGTTTCTTACAAAGAATCCGGAGAGATATACGGAAGTTGGAGTGCCGGCGGGACTGGAAAATATGTGGTACGGAACAACCATTACCTGCGATGCGGATGCTGATAGATTTAATTATCTTCCTGCTGGATGCAATACGTTTGTCAGCATTGAACCACTAATGGGGGACATTGTTTCTAAGCATAATGTGATGTTTCGACAGGTTGATTGGATAATCATCGGAGCAGAGACGGGACGTAACAAAAATAAAATAGTGCCAGAACTGCAATGGATAAAAGATATCGTTGTAAAAGCTGATTATAATTCAGTACCAGTTTTCATGAAAGACAGTCTGATTCCGATTGTCGGGGAAGAAAATATGCGCCGAGAATTTCCGAAGCAGCTGCAACATTCGGAGATTAGCCCGAAGCTGAAAGCAAAGTTGTTTGATGGCTGTGCATCATGCAAGGCTCATTTGAGAAAAAGCGAAATGATAACCCTGCTGGCAAGGTCAAAAAGAGGCGAACAGCCCAAACAATTCGGGTTTATGTGCAGGGATTGCTTCAAGGAGTTTTGCAAAGGCCTTGGATTAGATATACCGGAGCTTATTGGATTGGCAGAGAGCGTAACGATAGGTCCAGGTGATGAAGATGAGTAAATGGAACGCAAACAGAGAGGGCTATGCTGACAATACCGCCAGCATAGCGATCCAGAGAGTATCGAAAGAAGAAAGGAAGAACGATATGGCAAAGAGAAGCTGCAGACGAACAACTGACGAGAATGCTATTCACAATAAGGCTGTAAAGATAAGAAAAATGACAGATGAGCAGCTGGTACATTACGTTGAGGACAGAGTGGAAAAGGCGAGAAGTGAAGGTTTTAATTGTGGAAAAACACAGGCACCCAAACATAAAACTGTGGATATTACAGGAATTATCGAGGAAATTAGCTCTGTGAAAGGAATTGGAGCAACTAAATTGGCTGATATAAAAGCTATTCTTGAAAAACATCTGGAGGTGAGAGCTGATGCCTGATCCTCGAAGACAGCTTGTTGGCAGGAGAAGCAAAGTATCCGGAGAGACGTTCGAGAGGTGGATTTCAAATGCGTGCGAATTCTATCTGCGAAACGGATGGGCTCACATAGAAAAGACACCAGAGCCATTTCATATCACAGGCAAGGATAGGGATGGAACTGTCAAAGGATATTACGAGAAGAAAGGACAGCCTGATTACAAAGGAATCCTTTGTGATGGAACTGGGATTATGTTTGAAGCGAAGCATACTGACGGTGACAGAATCAGACAAAATGTTGTGACAGATACGCAATGGGAGAGCTTGGACATATACGAGAAGTTCGGTGCTCATTGTTATGTGATGGTATCGCTAGGACTAACAAAATTCTATAGAGTGCCATGGGCGACTTGGAAGAAAATGAAAGAATTGTTTTGCCACAAATTTATGACAGAACAGGAACTGGAGCCTTATAGGTTGTAGGAAAAACAATGCACGATTCTTATTTTGGAAGGAGTGGAATTGAAAGATGAAAATACAGAAGACAGAGCTTGCGGCAAAGCTCAATCAGATTAAGGGAGTTGTTCCCAAAAAGACGACAATGCCTATCTTACAGGGCATTTTGGTAAAGGAAGGGTATTTAATCGCCAATAACTTAGAAATGACCATTAAGGCGAAGTTAGAGGGCACAGAGGATGAATGCTTTATCATTCCGGAAAGAGCCTTTGACCTTATCAATAATTTGCCGGATGGAGAAATTGATATCACCATTTCGGGTGGAAACACAATGACCATCAAGGCAGACAAAATCAAAAATAAGTATCAGACAATGGATCCAGGACCATTCCCGGTATCAGATATTGAGGGCGAGGGAAGTGAGTTTACGATTAAAGCAGGACTTTTGTTGGAATCTGTAAGGAGAGTTTCTTATGCGATTCCACAGCAGGGAGGAAATGCCACCATGTCAACCATGTGTCTGCAGGCTAAGGACGGACAGTTGAATTTCGTAGGACTTGATGGACATGTCCTTGCTTGGGACAAGATTGATTATGACGGAGAGTTTGAGCTGCTTATCCCTAAGAATACAATCGATAAGCTGAAAACGCTTGGATTAACCGGGGATATAAGAATCCGACGCAGTAATGCAATGGCTGTGTTTGCAACAAAGGATTTTGAAATCTGCACAAGGCTTGTGCAGGGGGAGTATTACAAATATCAGAATATGTTCAAAGAGCTGCCACTACATACCGTTATATCCAGAAAAGAACTTCTGGATGCTATGGTACGAGCAAAGATGTGTACTGCTGAAAAATGCCCGGTTAAATTTGAACTGTCTGGAAGCCAACTGAACCTGAGCATTAAGGATCAGACAACGGATTACCATGAGACTGTTGATTTACAGGAAGATATATCGGAGGAATTAACAATAGGTTTTGATGCCAGATTGGTAATTGAAACACTAAAAGCATTTGATTGTGACAATGTAGGAATTTCTCTGCAGGGTCCTAAAATGCCAATGATTGTAGAAGCGGAGGATAGCGATTTCAAGACAATCGTTCTCCCTGTGGCTATAAAGTAAGCACCATGTAACTATAAACAAAAATTCATATGCGTTATCTGATTGGTCTCGGATAAGGAATATATCACACTAATAAAAGGGGCGGCAGGTGCTTCCGCCTGGAAAGGAGAAACAAATGGTATTCAAAATAATACTGATAATAATTGCGTTTGTTATGCTTTGCGGAATGGTTGCTGATGAAAGCAGATATAACAAGAGAACATATTGTATCGGATTTGTAGCTTGCATTATTGCAAGAGCAATTTTGGAAGGAGGATTATTTTAGTGAGAGATTATAAGAAAGTTTGTAGATGCAGGGACTGCGGGAAGATATATGATAAGGGCATTCCATATATATGTTCAAAATGTGGGGCTGAGATTGGAAGACCTACACCAACAATTTTACAGATGATGGGAAGCGGAGAAGTTACACTTACAGAAAAATGCGAGAAGGTTGTTGCTAAAAAAGGTTTGTTTGGATGGAAGGTTAGAGAACCACAGAATCCCGAGGCTATACAGGAATGACACCAAAGGAGATGTGCAACAGCTGCACCCATGAAAATTACTGCATGGGTGCATATCACAAGGACCATTGGTGCGGCAATCACACCAGAAAGGATCGAAAATATGAAATGTCCAAGATGCGGAAAAGAGGTAAACAAACTGTTGGCTCTGTCGAGAGCAGATAACAGGACAATGATATGTGATGAGTGTGGAACAAAGGAAGCTTTAGATGCCGCTGGATTAACGGAAGGAAGTTCTATAAGAAATTCCATACTTGCATGCGTTGGCAGAGGCTCTACACCACAGGAAAGAACCGAAGCGAAGGTTCAGGCTACTGGAAACAAGTGGGCTATGGAGAATTTCAATGCCACGCATAACTAAGAATTTACGGAGGTAGAAAAGATGATCCGAAAAGGAGATAAAGTCATTATGAATGGCAAATATTATGTGTCAGAGAAAAATAAAGACAAGGAATTTATTGTAACAACCGAACCAGCAGAGGTATGTGGGACATTATCCGTCTGGCTTGAAGGATTTAGAGGTTGTTATGCGGTTGATGGATTAACGAAAGTTGGTTCATTGAACTGAGATATTAGAATTTATTACAAGTAAACTGAAATGAGGTGACAGTGTTGGAGGTAAAGAGAAAAGCATTACCTAAGAGTGTAAGGATTGTAGTATACCAAAAATGCAACGGTCATTGTGCATACTGTGGGTGTGATTTGCAATATAAGGATATGCAAGTAGATCATGTGATTCCGCTGAATGGATGGAATAAGCAAGGAACAGACACAGTGGATAATATGCTTCCTGCCTGCCGGAGCTGCAATCATTATAAGAGTCGGTCCACACTTGAAGGATTCAGAAAGATGGTAGAAGCCATGCCGGACACTCTGATGCGTGACAACGTTACATACAAAAATGCAGTAAGGTTCGGACTGGTAATTCCGAACAAGAAGCCTGTTGTTTTCTATTTTGAGAAAATTAACTAAACTGAAATTTAGGAGGCATATTATGACAAAAGAACAGATTCACGAAGCACTGTGCAAAGCTCCAGATGAAGATAAAATGAGGCTGGCTATAGCTTGTCAGTTGAATGGTATTGACGTTCGGGATATAGAGACAGGGTTGGCAAATGTGCTTACAGGTGTACAAAAAGCTATAAAACCAGCAATTGAATATTACAGATATTTAGGAGGAATCATTGATGAAAAGAGTGGATTGTGAAAAATGTGTTCATTCAGAATTTATAGATGCAGATAAATTAAGATGCAGATTAAAAAAATGCCAGCCAGAGTATGAAGACATGAGAGAAGCAAGGGAAGCCTTGGTGGAAGCATTTCCTGGTAGTTTTATAAATGATAATGATGAGTTTATAGCTGATGTAAAGAGTAACCAATATTTCATATTGAGAGGTTGTGAGTATCCCGAGGATATAGACTATAAAGTTTTAGAGTGGCTTTCAAGATCGGCATGTAAAGGTCAGCCGTATAGTCAGGAATGGAGGAATCGTAAATACAGAAAACGTATGTTAGACGGAATAAACGATTATATGGATACCAATTTTACAGAAGATGAAATGATGGAAATATATACATATATTGGAAATGCTTGTAATCATCAGCGTACAATCAAATTTGTGGAAAGCGGATATGATCTAAAGGTTCTGAAAGAATGAAAGGACAACTGACATTTGATGAATTTATGTATATAACAGAGGAAAAGCCGCCGGAACATAAGCAAGAGAGAGTTCCGATGGTGGATCCATGTTACTACTGTTTATGCAGGTCGTGTATCAATAATGCAGAGAGCCTTACTGTTAATCCGGAAGAAGTACCATATAACTGGCACCCATGCTTTTTCTGTGATATATGCAGGAATTTTGATGGAGAGAGTCCAGAAAATATGGAAAGGGAAGAGTGCGTGGAGTATGTGATAGACGATTATCACGCAAGGAAGAACAGAGAAAAACTAAAGATTGTGAGGTGATGAAATCAATGGAGCATGGCTATTACAATATGGACTGCATGGAAGGGATGAGACAGTTCCCGGATAATTATTTTTCTCTGGCAATTGTTGATCCACCTTATTTTTCTGGACCAAATAAAAGGGGATATTACGGACATAGGGTTAGTCCTATTGGAGTAGATAGGGTGTATGAAAAAACGGACGATTGGGATGTTCCAGACAAAACTTACTTTGGTGAGTTAATGAGAGTGTCAAAAAATCAGATTATATGGGGATGTAATTACTTTCTGTATCCATTTGGATCTGGAAGAATAGTGTGGGATAAATGCAATGATTCCAGCAGTTATTCTGATTGCGAAATAGCATATTGCAGTATGCAAAATTCGGTTCGTATTTTTAGATTTATGTGGAGCGGAATGCTACAGGGAAAATCCATAACAGAAGGGTATATTCAGCAAGGAAATAAGAAACTGAATGAAAAAAGGATTCATCCAACACAAAAGCCGGTAGCACTATACGAATGGATCTTGCAGAAGTATGCAAAGCAAGGGGATATAATCCTAGATACACATGTTGGAAGCGCCAGTAGCCTTATAGCATGTCACAGGATGGGATTTGAATATGTTGGATTTGAGAAAAACCCTAAGCATTACAAAAATTCACTTGAAAGACTAGAGCAGGAAAAAAGTCAGAGTACCCTATTTGACTTCGGAATGGAAAGAATAGAATTGAGAGGTAACGATTATGAGTAAAGAACTTAAAACGTGTCCGTTTTGTGGCGAGAGGGCAGTAATGAAGGCTGTCAATAAGGAATACGGGTTCACTATTTGGTGTCAGTGTAGAAAATGTGGTGCGAGAACCGAGGGATATTGTCCTGATATGAACCATGAAGACAATACTATTACCAGTATTGAAGAGTGCAAAGATAGGGCTGCAAAGGTATGGAATAACAGGGCGGAAAGTGCAAATGAAACTGCGGAAGGTGGGGAAGCCTCTTGATGGAAAAACATGAGAAAGAAAATGTGTGCATTGACTGCAAACATTATGAAGCCTGTGGAAAACCAGAACGATTTATGAGGTGCTTGGGATATGAGAAAGCAGTAAATGCAGAAAGGAAAGACAATGATAGATGAACTTATGGAAAAGTTGCTGGAAGAGCCAGTAGTAGATAATAACGAAATAGTGTTTACGAGCAGAGCTGTAGAACTGATACATGAAATTTCAGAGAAGTGTAAAGGTATTCAGATAGTAGAGCAAACGAGGGAACAGGCAGAGGAATATGCTAAGGATTTATCTGCAGAGGAAGTGTACTATGATATGCTCCGTAAAATTGTGGATGCTCCAACTACTTTACACATGAAATGCTCAGTAAGAATGCTTGTACCCATTATTGACCGAAAGTTGAAAGAGAGGGGACTGTGATGGGATTAGGAAACTACGAACAGAACTTAATAAAGTCAATTGCTGAGAATGATATAAGGGAAGCCAGAAAGTGGGCGGTGGCTGCATTGAATGCGGACACTACGCAAAAAAACAAAGGTTTTGTGACCAGATATAAGAACATCCTCACATCGGAGGGAGCAGGAATGATAGAACTTCCGGGAAACCTCAAAGATATTCTTGTTTGCGAAGATGTTTCCTTGTCGTTCAAAGAGAATCGCTACTATGTGACAGAACGACAGGAAATCATTGCAAAAAATATTTTCAGACTGGCTAAGGTTAGCGGGAAACTTATGGAACTGATGATACCATACAAAAATGCAACTCTACTCTATGGACCGCCTGGGACAGGCAAAACAATGTTTGGAAAGTACATAGCGTACAAAATGGGATTGCCTTTTTGCTATTTGAATTTTTCAAAGGTTGTGGATAGTTACATGGGGGTTACTTCTCGGAACATTGCACAGGCATTTACCTATGCTTCTACAAATCCTTGTGTTTTTATGTTGGACGAGGTTGATACTATAAGTTGCAATAGAGAAAGAACTTCAAGTGGAGCAGACCGGGAAATTGGTAGGGTTACAGTTACTTTAATGCAGGAATTTGACAAACTTGCAAATGATGTTGTGGTTATTGCGGCTACAAATAGATTAGATATTTTAGATAAAGCATTTGTGAGTAGATGTTCCCAAAAGTATGAAATGCCACCGTTTACAGTGGAAGAGAGCAAACAGATGGTCAATAAATTTTTAAATGATATTGAGATATCGATTCCAGATATTGAGATTGATCAGATTGTTCAAAAAAATAGTGACCAACGAACAATTATGGCAGATGTTATTCGGCTTATTGCAGACAGGCTGGAGGTGGAGGATGAAAATAGTTAGTATTTCAGACTATGCAATACATCATCGAATAGGCAGGAGCGAGCCAACAGGAACTACATACATTACACGATTTGGAAATACCAGACAGAAAAATGTGTTCAAGGAATTCTACAAGACCAACATAGGAGAATTTACTCCGGAGAAGTGGTTGGAAGTTACCTTGCAGATAATACAGACACTTATGGAAAATGAACTTCTGGAGGAAATAAAGGAACATGTCGCAGGTCATTGTGTGTGGCTTAAAAATGATAAGGAGATTGAAGAATACTCGGCATCCTGTTTAGCTTCTGGGGCATATATGTACTGGGAAGATTTTAAGGACAAGAGACTACCGGCACATAAGGTATTTATCTTTGAGGGAGGTGATTTCTGATGGCAGTCTGTATGGAATGCGGAAGAAAATTGAGAAGCCAACAAAGCAAGGAAGTAGGATACGGACCGGTATGTTATAAGAGAGTGTTCGGTACCAGTATGCGGATCCGTGATGGAGATTCAAAAACAGGTACTGCTTCAGACGATTTCCCATATTATGAAATACCAGGGCAAATGTCGATTGAGGATTTTATAAAAGCAGATGAAAAGTAAAAGGAGAGTGCTTTCGCAACCCTCCCAACAGACAGTTAGATTATATCATAATTCGTTATGAATTTGAAATAAAAAAGAAGGAGGGCGACAGCATGGACAGCCAGTCAACAGAAGAAAGAGCGGAAAAAGTTATAATAGCTCTTACACCAGAACAATTGAAGGATATTTGTGCAAATGCAGCTGAAATTGGAGCAAAGGAAGCATTAAAAACCTATGAGCAGGAAAGAAAAAAGGAGCAGGGAAAACGGGCAGACAGAAGATTGAGGAATACAAAGCTGCTCCTGCGTAATTATCACATGCTCAAAGAACATGCGGAAAACTCAGTTTTCGGGCGAACACAGATGGAGGAATCGGCTTTGGATATCTTGGAATCAATGATGAATCTTTATGACAATGAGGTGATCATTGAAAGCATCAAGAGAAGTGCAACCAGAACGGCTATTATCGTTTCGCATATCGAGACGATGTTTGGCTTGTATGATGCCTATTGTGAAAAATCTCCGAACCAGGATATAGACCGCAGGAGATACGAGGTGGTTTGGGATAAGTACATGGCAGAACCGGTTCTTACTGTAAAAGAGATTGCAGCAAAGCACAATATGTCAAAGGAAAATGTGTATTCCGATTTGAGAGTTGCGGAGGAAAGATTGACTGCTCTTATATTCGGGGTGGACGGATTGAAAGTACGATAAAGCCACCGTCTACAAAATAATTACATTGACATCACAGCTTATAAATGGCAAAATCGTATTTGTAAAATTCTAAATCAAACGTCGGGGAAGTCTGCAGAGTTGTTGCAGGCTTCTTTTTTGATGCAAACTTTCCGAGAAAGGAGAGACGATTGAACAGGAAATGCACCTGCTCCTCCAGAATAATATTGATTGGAGGATAATAATGAATTACACAATTATGGTGCTGGCTGCTTATGCGGTAATTATGATTGCGGCAACAGTACTTATGACAAACAAAGAGAAAAGCGTCGAAAGGTTTTGTGTTGGAAATAGAAATACAGGATGGTTTATATCTGCATTAAGCATTGCAGCTACATGGATATGGGCTCCTGCACTATTTACATCAACAGAGAATGCTTATACCAAAGGCTTTGCAGGGCTGTTTTGGTTTCTGGTACCTAATGTGCTTTGCCTCATATTCTTTATTCCGTTTGCTAGGAGAATAAGAAAAGAAATGCCGGAAGGAATCACACTGTCTGGATATATGCACCAGAAATACCAGTCTGAATCGGTAAAAAATATTTACCTGTTTCAGCTTGGAGCATTATCGGCATTATCTACAGGAGTCCAGTTATTGGCAGGAAGTAAAATATTAAGTATGCTGACAGGCATTCCATTCTGGATCATGACAGTAATCATGGCTGTGATTGCCTATTCGTATTCACAGTTCTCTGGAATAAAGGCTTCGATACTGACGGATTCTATACAGATGGTCTTTATGTTGATTGCAAGCGTTTGCTTTGCAGTTTTCGGCATTAAGAATGGTGGTGGTATTCAAAATATGTTCGCAGGAATTGGCGGATATACAGGAGAGTGCAGCTCCCTTTTCTCTGCAAAAGGTATAGAGATATTCCTTGGTTTTGGACTCCCCACAACAGTTGGGCTTATCTCGGGACCATTTGGCGACCAATGTTTTTGGCAGAGAGCATTTTGTGTAAAGAAAAATCGAATAGGAAGGGCTTTCTTTGTTGGAGCAATTCTATTTGGCATGGTGCCATTGTCAATGGGAATCCTTGGGTTTGTCGGAGCTGGAATGGGATATACGGCAATTGATACAGGTGTGATTAACTTTGAACTCATTTCAGAGTTATTTCCGAGCTGGGCGGTAATCCCATTTTTATTTATGATTGTATCTGGATTATTATCTACGATTGACAGTAATCTGTGTGCAATATCATCCCTCACAACAGACATATTCAAAAAGAATACACTCGGAAAGACCAAGATTGCCATGGTTGCGCTGTTGGTAATAGGAATTATAGTTGCCAATATCCCAGGGCTTACAGTTACGCATTTGTTTTTAATGTATGGCACACTCAGAGCAGCAACGCTTCTCCCAACAATATTTACATTAAAGGGAGTAAAGCTCAAACCAGAAGGTGTTGTTACTGGTATTGCAACCGCACTGATTATAGGACTTCCTATATTTGCTTATGGAAATATCTCAGGAACTGCAGCTTATAAAACAGCAGGCAGTCTTTTGACAGTCCTGTTGTCCGGAACAGTCGCTTTGATTGCAAGCAGAAAGAGGGGTGCAGAGAATGGATAGCGTACTCGGAAGAAAGCAGCGAATCAAAAACTCTGACTGGATAGAAACTTTTGACAAAATCGAACAGCTGATAACTAAAAAAGAGTTGGATCAGCTTGTAAATAAGACCATACAGGATATAAAAGCCAAGACGAAAGGAAAGAAAGCTGCCTACGCATGGAGCGGAGGAAAAGATTCCCTTGTGCTTGGAGAAATTTGCCGTCGGGCAGGAATAAGCTCCTGCGTCCTCGTAATCAGCAATTTGGAGTATAAAGCATTTACGCAATGGGTTGAGGATAATAAGCCTCCGGAATTGTCCATTATCAATACAGGACAGGATATTAAGTGGCTTGTTACTCATCCACACATGCTTTTCCCACAGGATAGCAAATATGCAGCTCAATGGTTCCATATTGTTCAACATAGAGGACAGGCAAAATACTACAAAGAAAACAACCTCGATATGCTCCTTCTTGGAAGACGAAGGGCTGATGGGAATTATGTTGGAAAAGGTGACAATATCTACACCAACAGCCAAGGGGTTACACGATATAGCCCTTTGTCAGATTGGACGCATGAGCAGGTTTTGGCATATATCCATTATTATAATTTGGCTATGCCGCCTATATATGATTGGAAAAATGGCTATCTGTGCGGAACACATCCTTGGCCAGCAAGGCAATGGACAGGAAGTACAGAGAATGCCTGGAGCGAAATCTATGAGATTGACAGCTCCATAGTAATTGAGGCGGCAGAATACTTTGAGAGTGCAAAAGCATTCTTGAAGACAATAAAATAAGTTGCTGACACTTGACAGCATTTGCAGACAAAAGATTGCAAGTGCTGTCTTTTGCTATTTGCAGATAGCGTATATATCATACGGATTTGTTCCTCCAATCAAAATACAGGAGGAAACAAAGATGGAAATTATCACAATGAAGCTGGTGGACCTTGTGAAGCCAGAAAAGAATGTCAGAATTCATACGGAGCAACAGCTGAAAGAGTTCCAAAGAAGCGTCAAAATGTTCGGACAGATCCGTCCGATTGTTGTTGACGAAAACAATGTAATCTTGGCAGGAAATGGTTTGTATGAAACATTGATTGCCATGGGAAAAGAAACAGCTGATGTTTATAAGTATGACAACCTTACTGAAAATCAGAAAAAGAAGCTGATGATTGCAGACAACAAGATTTTCAGCTTAGGTATTGAAAATCTCGATACACTCAATAGCTTTTTAGAAGACCTGCAGGGTGACCTTGATATCCCTGGCTTTGATGAAGACATATTAAAGCAGATGGTGTCAGAGGCAGAGGATGTTACAGAAAAGCTCTCCGAGTATGGCACTTTGGATGATGAAGAAATTCAGAGTATTAAAGAAAGTGGAGAGAGAAAAGAACAGCAGATTCAAAAAGCGGAGGCGGAGCAGGCAACACCAGCACCGCAGCCAATTGCTCAGCCACAACAGGAAATGCCAGAGGACAGTGAAGATACCACCGAGGTAAAGAAATTTGTTATCTGTCCGAAATGCGGGGAGAAAATATGGCTATAAAGCGGTGTGAATCCAGCATAGATGTTGTAAAGGCCGCCAAAATCCGTATAAGAAATGTATTCCAAAACGGATTGCCGGTGTATATGTCTTTCAGCGGTGGTAAGGACAGCCTTTGTATGGCACAGCTTGTTATGGAGCTTGTGCAGGCAGGGGAAATCAATCCGGCACAGCTTACTGTACAATTTATAGACGAGGAAGCCATTTTCCCTTGCATGGAAGATAAGGTGAAAGAATGGCGAAAGAAATTTATGCTAATTGGAGCAAAGTTTGAGTGGTATTGCTTAGAAGTAAAACACTACAACTGCTTTAATGAGTTGTCCAACGATGAAACTTTTATTTGTTGGGACAGATATAAAAAAGACGTTTGGGTAAGACAGCCACCATCATTCGCAATCAGAAATCATCCGCTGTTAAGACCTCGCATCGATGCATATCAGGATTTTCTTCCAAGAATATGCAGCGGAGGAATAACAATTACTGGAATCAGGACAGCGGAATCTGTGCAGAGATTGCAAAATATTGCAACTATGCTTAAAGCTGGAAAGACAATGACAAATAAGCACCAGGTCTTTCCGATATACGATTGGACCAATAATGATGTATGGCTTTACCTCCTTCGAGAAAAGGTTGATATACCGGAAATATACCTGTTCTTATGGCAATCTGGGACGCGAAAAGGACAATTAAGAGTATCACAGTTCTTTTCGATTGACACGGCAAAGAGTCTTGTCAAAATGAATGAGTATTATCCGAACCTTATGGAACGGATAGTAAGACGGGAACCTAACGCATATCTCGCAGCCTTATATTGGGATAGTGAGATGTTTGGCAGGAGCACAGCTGCAAGAAAACAAAATGAGAAGGGAATGGCTGAGAAAGATTATAAAGCGGCTCTTTTGGAATTGTTTTCAGATATGAACGGAAATTTCCAAACAAAGCACAAGAGATATGTTGCTGAACGATACAGGAACTTTTTTATGAGTGTTTCTGCTATTGCGGACAATAAGGATTGCAAGGCTATATATGAAGGACTTATTTCTGGTGATCCAAAGCTGCGTTCCTATCGTGCTTTATATCAGAGAATCTATGGCAAATACATTACAGAAGCCAAAAAGAAGGAGGGCATGACAAATGGATAAGAAATTGAGTAGCCCGCTTTCTACTCTTCAATGGGTAGACAGGGACATGGTAAAACCAAACGATTACAACCCAAATAAAGTGTCAAAACAGAATTTGGAATTGCTGAAGCAATCCATATTAACCAATGGATGGACATTACCAATTGTTGTGAGACCAGATTTCACGATTATTGATGGTTTCCACAGATGGACTGTTGCGGGAGAAGAACCTCTGAAATCAATGCTTGAAGGCAAGGTTCCTGTTGTAATTGTAGAACATAAGGACAAAGCCGGTAATATTTACGGTACTGTAACCCACAACAGGGCAAGAGGTACACATTTGCTTGAACCCATGAAAGCGATTGTTAAAGAGCTTATGGGAGAGGGGAAATCTGTTGAAGAAATCGGTAAGCAGCTTGGTATGAGACCAGAGGAAATATTCCGATTATCGGACTTCTCCAAAGAGGACTTTTTGAATATGATGATTAAACCAAATCAAGGTTATTCAAAAGCAGAGTTTATAACGAAGATTTAATGTTAAAACAATAAATATTCGTGAGAGTGACACACGGGAGGGCATACACCCTCCCTTTTGTGCGTCCACGATTGCAAAACGAACAGGAGAGAGGTGGTGATATGCCGAGAGCACCGAGCGAGAAAGTAACACAAGCTGAAAAGCTATTCAACGATGGTATGGCAATGGTTGAGATTGCTAAGAAACTGGAAGTTTCAGACGGAACAGTACGCAGCTGGAAGAACCGGTACGGATGGGGAAAAGCCTCAAAAAAAAACAAGTGCAACGTTGCGAAAAAAAATGAGAAGAAAAATGCAACGTTGCAAAAGAAAAAGAGGGGAGGTCAACCAAAAAATCAGAATGCAAAAGGCGGTTCTGGCAATCCAAACCCAAACCCTCCACCAGATAGAACAAAGCATGGCGGTTATGTTCCTGTATTTATGGATGCGTTGGATTCAGATGAGCAGGAACTTCTTGAGTCTATTCCAGAAGATACAGAGCTTCAACTGATGGAACAGATACAGCTTTTTTCGATTAGAGAGCGAAGAATACTTAAAGCAATCAATAAATACCGCGAACAAAAAGGAGAGGTTGCGGTAATGGATGTGAACCGAAGCGAGTCAAAGCGCTCGTTTAAAGACCAAGAGGAAGAGGCAGAGTACGATAGGCGCCAGAAGGAGAAGGTTGATAATAAAGAAATTCTTCCGGGTAAGTCCTATAATATAGCGACACACACAGCTAATAAGGATATGATCATAGCGAGGCTGGAACAGGAACTTTCTACTGTGCAGAGCAAAAAGACAAAGGCTATTGAAGCGTTGTCCAAGTATCGCATAGAAAAGGCAAGGCTTGAAAGTGAAAGTGCTGGCAACGATGCGGTTGATGATTGGATTGCAGCTGTATTGGGAGAGGAAGTGAGCGAAGATGAATAAGAACTCACGGACATTACGAAGAAAATTCTTCCAGAAGAAAATCCCAATATACAGGAAAAATCCGGTGCTATTTGCACAAGAGGTATTGCTGTTTGAGCCTGATGATTGGCAAAAACAAGCTTTGATGGATTTGGCAGAAAGCCCGAAGGTTGCAATCAAGTCTGGACAGGGTGTTGGAAAAACAGGTATGGAAGCTGTTGCTTTGCTATGGTTTTTATGCTGCTATCCCTATCCAAGAATTGTTGCAACAGCTCCTACCAAACAGCAGTTGCACGATGTATTGTGGTCCGAAGTCAGCAAGTGGATGAGCAAGTCTCCTTTGCTCTCAGACATCCTCAAATGGACGAAGACCTATATTTATATGGTTGGCAACGAAAAGCGTTGGTTTGCCGTAGCTAGGACTGCTACAAAGCCGGAGAATATGCAAGGTTTTCACGAAGATAATATGCTGTTCATTGTTGATGAAGCTTCTGGTGTTGCAGATCCTATCATGGAAGCAATACTCGGTACTCTTTCTGGTGCAAACAATAAGCTGCTGATGTGCGGAAACCCTACAAGAACATCTGGAACATTTTACGATGCTTTCAATGTGGATAGGTCAATATACAGGTGCCATACGGTATCGTCGGCAGATAGCAAGAGGACCAACAAACAGAATATCAAATCTCTCATACGGAAATATGGGAAAGACAGTAATGTTGTTCTTGTCCGTGTGTTCGGAGAATTTCCAAAGCAGGAAGATGATGTGTTTATAGCCCTTTCCATAGTAGAGCATTGCTGCATGTTGGATTTGCCAGACGATGTTCCTATTAAGCGAATATCATTCGGTGTGGATGTTGCGAGATATGGCTCGGATGAAACAGTTATTGCTAAGAACGTAGGAGGAAGAATAACGCTTCCTGTATCATTCAGAGGGCAAAGTCTTATGACAACAGTTGGAAAGATTGTGCAGCTCTATAGGCAAGCTATAACAGAGTTCCCACGATACAGAGGGAAGATATACATTAACATTGATGATTGCGGCCTTGGCGGCGGAGTTACAGACCGCCTTGAGGAAGTAAAGCAGGAAGAAAAGCTCACACGAATGGTAATTGTTCCGGTTAATGCCGCAGGTAAAGTTCCGGAAGAAACACTTGGTGATGGGAAACAGAAAGCCTGTGATATTTACGACAATATGACAACATATCTTTGGGGCACAGTGAAAGATGCCTTGATGATGGAGGAAGTAAGTCTGGAAAATGACAATGAGCTTGTCGCTCAGTTTACTTGCAGGAAATATAGGCTGACGAGCAGGGGGAAGATGCTGCTTGAAAGCAAAGAGGAAATGAAGAAACGAGGAATTGATTCCCCGGATAGAGCAGATGCGGTTGCACTGTCTTGCTACCAGAAAAAGACATTCAATATCGGAAGTCTCGTAGATTAGGAGGTGAGGAAATGCAGGACAATGAGAAAGAAAGCAGAGCAGATGGATATAAGAATCTGATGAATAAGTATGGTACTCAAGATGATGTGTCAGAGCAGTATCGTTTTGAGAGTGATGATCCTGTAACAGATGTGGAACTCACACTGAACTACGAGGAAAACGGATTGTTCGCTAAGATAATAGATATCCCATCTGATGATGCTGTTAGTAGTGGATTTGAATATGGTGTAAATGATGTTGACCTGGAAACATTTATAAATGATTCACTTGACGAGTTGGACTTTGAGGGCGCAGCTTCTACAGCTATCAAATGGTCGAGACTTTATGGCGGATCGCTTATGGTTATGATTATTGATGATGGCAAACAGATTGATGAACCTGTTGATTGGGATAACATCAGAGGGATTGATGAACTGCTTGTGTTTGAAAGACCTTTGATTACACCAGATTACAACAGCATATATAATCACGATCCAAAGACCGGTAAATGGTCGAAATTTGGAAAGCCTGAATTCTACGATGTATCTCCAATGTATGGCAAGCAGTTTCGTGTCCACGAAAGCAGGTGCCTATTGTTCAAGAATGGAACTCTGCCGCAGTCAAGTTCAAGAACCGAGTATCGGTTCTTTGGAATGCCGGAGTACACGAGAATACATAAAGCCTTGCAGGAAACTGTTACATCGCATGGAAATGGAGTTAAACTGCTTGATAGGGCGGTACAGGCAATTTACAAGATGAATGACCTTGCCAATCTTCTGGAAACAGACGAGGGCGAGGATATTGTTCTTAGAAGATTGCGTATAATTGATATGGCGAAAGGCATCATCAATTCTATAGCTATTGATGCGAACGGAGAAGATTACGATTATAAGACTGTGACATTTTCCGGAGTAAAGGATATTATCGATGCGACATGCAATATGCTTTCGGCAGTAACAAACATCCCACAGACGAAGCTCTTTGGAAGGTCACCAGCCGGCGAAAACTCCACCGGAGAGGGAGATATGGAGAACTATTACTCCTATGTGAATAAGATTCAGAAGTTGAACCTCAAAAGAAATCTTGGAGTGCTGATTGATATTATCTTGATAGCCGGAAAGTATAAAGGCGAGTTCGAGGAAATACCGGATTATACACTGAAATTTAAACCTCTTTGGAACCTGAGTGAAGCGGAACAGGCTGGGGTTGATCAGACGAAGGCGGCAACTGAACTTACAAAGGCACAGACCGCACAGGTTTATGTCGATATGCAGGCTCTTGATGCTTCGGAAGTCAGAAAGCGATTGGCAGAGAACGGAGAATTTACTGTTAATGATATTCTGGATGATGAAGACGATTGGGAGGCTATGGTAGATGATGCTCCGGTTAATGCCAATGAATCAGCCGAAACATCGAATACAGCATTGTCTGCAGAAACAAAAGCACCAAAGGAACAGGAAGAAACTGAAACTGATTCAGCAACGGATACAACTATTCCTACCGGATGCGGTGTCATTGTTGTGAAAGATGGGAAAGTGCTTGTTGGCACAAGGAAAGACAATGGACTTGTGTGTGGACCTGGAGGACATATTGAAATAGGGGAAACACCGGAAGATGCAGCTATAAGAGAAACAAGGGAAGAATTTGGCATCAATATAGCAAATATAATTCCAGTAACTTTGATTTCTGGTATGTCCGAACAATATTGTCCTTCGCAGGTTTTTCTATGCACAGAGTATTATGGAAATCCAATATGCTTTAATACAGAGATGGAAGATGCTCGTTTTGAAGATATAGGAAGTGTTCTCGACATGGACTTATTCCTTCCGTTTAGACTTTCACTTGAGGACTTTCTAAGGCAACTGGATGAAATTCGGTTGACAGCTGAGGTGAGCCAAAGTAATATGGAAGCAGATGGAGGTCCTGGCTCCGGAAGATACCCAAAGGGTAGCGGAAAAAAGAATGAAAAGAGCGGCTCTAAGAAAAAGAAATCCCAGTCCTTGCCAATGACTGCAAAGGAAAAGGCGAAGGTGACGCATGATATAAATAATGTGTATCACGCAAAGTATAAGGGTAAGTCGAGCTGCTATATAAGGACGCATTCAAATGAGCCAGATAGCCCAGCTTATGTATATCGATTCAGAAACCATGGCTTTGATGATTACGAAATATACATGAAGGAATCCACAGATTAAGGAGGTTGTCCTATGAAAGAACAGTTATTAGCTGAATTGAAGGAATTGACTGAAAACGTCTCAGACACATACGATGACTTTGTGTATGGAATAAACTGTACAATGAAAAAGCAGGATGAAGAGGACATTCAAAGTGTCATTGATTTCATCAAAGAGAATCCAGAGAGAACATCATCCGATATTATTGAGTATTTGGATGAACTTGGAATATAAGATACGAGCCTTGCTGAGCGTGAGGCTCTTTTCTTTTGCCCTGTAGTGTCGCTAATTGTGGCATTATGGGGCTTTTTTAGTGCCAATAGTCAAATAGACGATTATAAGCTAATTTCCGAATAAGAGGCAATGAGAGAAGGTGAGAGTTTGGATGAAAGATTGAGAAAAGAACTGTTGCGGTCTGAATTGAAAGAGCGGAACAATGGGAAAAAGATTATCCGATGCAAATACAGGCCCAAGTATCCTGACAGTGCAGAAAGAGAGTATGTAAGATTGATAAATGCCTATATGACCATTGAGAAAGAAGTGCTTATGAAGTATATACCAGAGATTAAGCAAATACTCAATGATGGTACACGGCTGCATACTGATTCCAAGAAAGATAACGAGAAGAAACGCAGGACAGCTCGTTTTTCAGCTTTGGATAATACAATAGTCCGTCTTACAATTCTTTTTAAGACTATTCAGAGAGAGCTTGATAGTGCCTTTGGACTTTATGATTTGAAAAGGCAGATAAATAGAATTGCCAACCTTGATCACAAACTCACAGTTCGGGAATGGAAAAAAGCAGTAAGTAAGACATTAGGTATTGATTTGCTTGATGACTATTATTCTGGAGAATATTACGCACAGATGTTGGAAAAGTGGGTGTCTGACAATGTGGACTTAATAAAGACGGTTCCTAATCAATCTCTTGAGCGAATGAAGGAACTGGTTTATGAAAGCTATATGAAAGGCTCAACCACAACGAATATCGTAAGAGAAATTCAGCACCAATATGGAATGAGTAAGCGTCATGCAAAACTAATAGCCAGAGACCAGACAGCGAAGCTTAATGCTGATATTACGGAGAGCCAACAGAGAGATGCTGGTGTGTCAAAGTATGAATGGTCTGGAGTAATGGATAGACGAGAGCGGAAAAGCCATAGAGAGCTGGAAGGAAAGATAATCAGCTGGGACAATCCGCCAGATGTAGGAAATGGCAGAAAATGCCATCCTGGACAGGATTATCAATGCCGGTGTTGTGCAATTCCGGTGTTTGATATAGATAATCTGGATTTGCCAGTTTGAAAGGAAGTGGTTGCATTGAAAAAGTGACAGAAAGCAGGAGGTGCAGAAAGTGAAGCTGAAACGAATTGACAGCATTTCCATGGATCAGACTTATTACACAGATGAAGGCTATCTTGTAGATCACCCAATTGTGACTACATGTGGCATATTTGAGTATAAGAATGACGATGGAAGCACACGGAGGGAACTCCGATTGCCTGAGAATGTCTTTGACAAGAAATCGTTGGAGAGTTACAAGGGCAAACCAATCATCATTACACATGATGCTGGAGAAGTGGATAAGGAGAATGTCCGCAGAGAACAGATAGGCACAATTATGAGTGAAGGATACAGGGATGGAGATAGCGTTCGCTGTGAGATTATTATTCATGATACAAATGCTTTGAAAAGTTGCGGATTGAAAGAGTTATCCCTTGGATACAGCCTTGATACTGATGATACTCCGGGAGTATATCACGGAGAGAAATACGATTGTATTCAGAAAAATATCGAAATCAATCATCTTGCACTTGTCGGAGAAGCAAGAGCGGGAGAAACTGCCCGCTTGAATATCGATGGCAAGGATGATGATACACAAATCTTAAAAGGAGGCAAAGTAATTATGTACAAACCTAATTCAAAAGGCCGCAGAGCTGATGAGGGCGAAGAGCTTACACCAGAAGAGATGGAAGCTGCTATTGCATTATTCAAGGCTCAGAAAGCCGCAAATCAGGCAACTGGTGAGGGAGTTGATGGAGAAAATCCAGAGGAAACACCAGCGGCTAATCCGGAGGAAAATGGAGAACCGGAAAAGACACCCGTTGAAAAGGTCAAGGAGAATATTGACCGCAGAGATGCCGAGGGTGATGGTATGTCGCCAGAGGATATTATTGCAGAGCAGAAAGCAGATCTTGATACTCTCTTACAGGAGATTGACAAGATGCAGGCTCAGAGCGATATGAATGGTGATGAAGGAGAAGATACTGGAGAGAAAGATGAAACTGCTCCTACAGACGAAAACACAGATTCGGATGATGAGGGAGCGGGTGCAGAATGCGATCCGGAGAAACAGAAAGGAGTAAACATGGATTCTGTGGATAAAATTATTCAGGACCGTCTTGATGTGTGCCGAATGGCTGACCGATTAAACCTTGATGGAGTTGAGGGACTTTCGGTAAGAGAAGGAAGAAAACGCATTATCAAGGCAGTTAATCCGAAGATGAATCTTGATGGAAAGAGTGACAGCTATATCAATGCAGCTTATGACATTGCAAAGCAGTCATTCCATGAGAGAAAGAGCACTAATGATCAGAGAGAGAGAATTGCAGCTGATAAGGTCCGCAAGGATGCAAAAGAGGTTAGTAATTCAACATCTGCTCGTAAGAAAATGATTGCGAATATGACAGGAGGTAGAAAGTAATGAGCACAGCAGTACAGACAAGTTATGGCTTTGGCTTTCCTAAAGGAGTGGCCGGCGGGCTGTTTGATTTATCGGCCCATGATGTTACAACAAGACAGGCAGAAGGTGATGGTGTTGCCTTTGGTCTTGGTGTTGTCGTTGGAACAAATAAAGGCACTGACGTAAAACTTCCGGCAACAGGTGCAACATCTGATGATTTTGAGGGTGTTGTAGTACACAATTCTGTTATGGTGGAAAAGGATATGGATAACAATGTTTCCATCAACAGCAAGCGTACAGTAGGCTGCCTTCATTTTGGAAGAATTTGGGTGCAGACTGGAGCAGCAGCTAAACCTGCATACAAGGAGAAGGTTTACTTAATTACGGATGGTGATGAGGCAGGAAAGTTCACAACATCTGCAGATACAGCAACCAAGGTGGAAGTAAATGCTATTTTCCTTGGAGAAACTGATAATGGCATTGCAAACGCAGAGTTCAGACCGGGTGCGGTTGTGAAAGCTGCGGAGAAATAAGAAGGAGGTATTCACGAATGAAAGATTTTAACATGGATGATTACAGTGCATTAAAGGGCTCTACCCTTGTTAAGGGGCTTGCGGGAAGTGAGCAGCTTCGTTTTGATAGTGTTGAATCTGCAACTGTATTCTTTGCCAGAGAGCTTGACCAGGTAAAGACAAAGACTTATGACAAGCAGTATCCGGAGCTCTCTGCATTGTCTTACTTCCCTATCACTTCTGAGGTTAATGAGGGAGCAGAAACCACAACATATTACAGCTATGATATTACCGGTATGGCGGCAATCATTAACAATTATGCCACAGACCTTCCTAGAGTTGATGTACAGGGCGAATCCCACACTGCTTCTATTAAGTCTGTCGGTGACAGCTATGGTTACAATGTGCAGGAAATGAGAGCTTCCAGAATGGCAGGAAAGTCTCTTGATGCCAGAAAAGGTGCAGCTGCAAGAAGAGCGTCAGATTATATGGTTAATAAGATTGCTTTTGCAGGCGATAAGAAACATAATCTCGTCGGCATTTTCTCTGATGGTACCGACATTCCTCTGTACACTTTGTCCGAGGTTGAAGTTGATGGAAAGAAGTACACAGACTGGGCACATAAGACTGCTGATCAGATTCTTGAGGATATCAATGGCATGCAGAAGTTTGTTGACAAGATTACAATGTCTATCGAAAAGCCTGATACATTAGCTCTTCCGTCGTACATTTACATGGATCTTTCAACAAGAAGAATTCCAGATACGGAGACTACTGTACTCAGCTTTATCAAAGACCATGCACCATACTTAAAGAACTTCGAGAGCATGGCAGAGTTACAGGATTCCGCTACTGATATCAATCCTACAGGAAAGAATGTTGCATTTATGTACACGAAGGATCCGGAAAAGTTCAGTTTGGAAATTCCGCTTCCGTTCTACCAGTACCCATTGCAGGTCCAGAAACTCGAGACAGAGATTCCTTGCGAAACAAGAACTGCCGGACTTATCATTTATTATCCGTTATCAATGCTTCTTGCATACGGAATTTAAGGAGGAAATGACATTATGAAGATTATCAATAAGTCGAGAAAGATTATCGGAATCAACGGAGAGCCACTCCTTCCTGGAGCGGATTTAGAGTTACCGGAGGGAATGGAAACCCATCCGGTAATTTCTTACTATCTGCAGAAAGGGATTGTGGTTGACTCCCAGAATGTCTCTGCGGAGGAGAAAACAGGTATTAGTGACCTTGAAAAAGCTCGTATCGAAGAGGAAGCTATTGCAAAGTATAAGGCAGAGCAGGAAAAGGCAGCAAAGACCAAGGAAGCTGAGATTAAAGCTGTAAAGACCATGAAGAAAGATGACCTTCTTACAAAAGCTGTAGGGATGGGACTTGAGGTAACGGACGATGATACCGTTGATACTCTAAAGGAGAAAATTGTAGCCGAACTCAGCAAGTAGGAGGTGACCATTGTGGATGCCTTTGAAATTATAAGAAAGACTATGGACGAGTTTGCAGATGTACCAGATGATACAGTACAGACTTTCATATCTCTTGCAGAGCCACTTATCAGCAAAAAGAGGTTCAGAAAGTTGTATCCGCAGGCTTTGGCATATTTAGCGGCACATAAAATGAAAATGTCTGGTTTAGGAAAGACAATCGGCATAGGAACGATAGGGGACACCATTGGATTATCTTCTGTTTCGGAAGGTGAGACATCGGTGTCCTTTTCCAATAATCAGGCAGGAAACACTGCGACGGATTCGGAATTCGGATTAACGGTGTATGGTATGCAGTATCTTAATTTGAGAAAGCGCTGCATTGTCACAATTGTGTCGGCGGGTGTGGACTGTGGCGGTTAAGATTAAAGAGAAGGTTACTGCAGATGGCAAGAAATTTCAGAAAATGTTGGAGGACCTTAATAAACTTGAGGTTCGTATCGGCATACAACAGGGGGCAGGCAGCGAGGATGGTGTTGATTTAGTTGATATAGCAATGTTCAATGAACTCGGCACTGTCCATATCCCGTCAAGACCTTTCCTGCGAGATAGTGTCGATGCACATTCACCAGAAATCAATGCATTTTTGCAGTCAATGAGAACACAGCTGGTAAAAGGTGGCTCTGCCGAAGACGTGTTAAAGAAAATAGGTGTGTTTCAGAAAGGCTTGATTCAGAAAGAAATCGTTAATGGTAATTTTGTCCCAAACTCGCCAGAAACAATCAGGCGGAAGGGTTCTGATAAACCATTGATTGATACAGGTCGTATGAGGCAGTCTATTAACTATGTAATACAGGAGAAAGGAGGTTCTGACTAATGCCATTTTTTGGTAGTACATACACATTAAGAAGATATGGAGAAGACAAGATTATAGATGGTTATCCAACAGCGGGGTATGAAGATATCCAGGTTGTTCTTGATGTGCAGACTTTATCTGATGATGAAGTTATAGAGGCTGGTGGAAGCAGGGATGAGGAAATGTTGAAAACTTTTGGAGATTTCCCTGTTAGAACATCAAAACAGGAAGAATGTGTTAGGTCAGACCAGCTTCTGTATGATGGAAGATGGTTTGAATGTATGTCTTCTCGCCTAAGCAGGAATACAATTTTGAAGCATTGGACATCAACATTTAAGCTGATACCAGTCAGCGAGAACAAAGAGCCGAGCAATTCTGAAATGGAGGAAACAGAATGACATTTTCGGAGGTTAAGAAGTTCATTTACGAACTTGTTAAGCGATATCATCCAGGAGCGATGGTGGTGTGGACGAAAACCAAAGGTGTAACACCTAAACCGCCATATATAACGCTTGGATATAGCAATTTGAATAGGTCAGCCTTTCCTTTGTCAGACGATGAAAGAGAACATAGATATTACAATTATGATTTCATTTTCGAAATCAATTTGTACACTGTGGGAAGAGAAGTTAAAGCTGGAAACAGCAACTACTATGAAAATACTGCAGTTGAGGACTTGGAAGAGTTTATCAGATTTCTTGATTCGGACGGAATAACAGAAGAGCTGGCAAAAAAAGATGTAACTATTGTTATGAATCCACCAATACGGGATTTGTCAGAGCTGATTGGAGACACGAAATTTAATTATCGTTCAATGTGCGAATTTACGGTATCGTATGTCGGATTAGCAGATGGAAAATATGGAGTTTTGGAAAGCAAAGCAGTTCCAAATCCGAGCGGTGGAGGAATGAAAGAATTTGCAGAGGTAGAAACCTATGCAATAGAAGAAATAAAAATACAGGAGGAAACAGACAATGGCGATTAGAAATAATCTTAATGATATTGTCAAGGTGGATATTGCAATTTCTACTCCCGGTTCAAGCGATGAGAGCTTTAGCAATGTGCTCCTTGTTGTCGAAGGTCCGGAAACAGGAAAGAAATCTACAGATAATATTGGAACAAAGGTCGTTAGTATTTCACAGGCATCTGAGCTTGTGGATTATGGATTTTCAACAGAATCACAGGCATACATTATGGCGAGTGTGGCATTTTCTCAGTCACCGGCACCAAGTCTTATCTATATTGTTGCAAGGCAGGTTACAAGCGAGGAAACAGACCCTGTTACTTATGAAAAAATCAGCGTAACACTTGATAGAGCCAAAGAAGCTGGCGGGTGGTATGGAATTGCCTTATCAAAGACATTTCTCACAAAGACTGACCTCGAAGAAGCTATCAAATGGACAGAATCCAATGACAAACTCTTTGGATTTACATTTATTGGAGAAACATTACCGGTCAGCACAACAAACTTCTTCCGCAGCTTTGCTGTTTATGGCGGTGGAGTACCAGATGTTGAGAGCAATCCAGATGAAAATTATTACATTTCTTTAGCAATGATGGCTAAGTGCTTTGGATATGATCCTGGAAGCGAAACATGGGGGTTAAAACCACTGGCGGCTGTATATCCGTGTAAGTTATCCACTGCTATGAAAAAATATTGCGATGAAAACTGCATTACATATTTTACAACTTATGCTAAAAAGAACGTCACAAGTTCGAAGGGCGGCAAGGTGCTTGCAAACGAATGGATTGACACAATTCGATTCAGAGATTGGTTAAAGAATGACATGCAGGAAAGAGTATTTAATCTTCTTGTGTTGAACACGAAAGTGCCTTTTACTGATGAAGGTATTACTGCGGTTGAAGGCAAGATGGAGGAATCGTTAAAAGTGGGGCAGAAAGTCGGAGGAATTGCGCCTACAGAGTATGACGATGATGATAATGAAATTCCGGGATACACAATAACTGTGCCTTCATCCTCAAGTATGAGTGATTCAGAAAAGGCATCCAGACAGTTGACAGGCTGCAAGTTTACCGCCAAGTTAGCAGGAGCAATCCAAGTAGTAAATATCAGTGGCAACCTTGTGTACGCATAGAAGGAGGTGAAGGTTAATGCCAAGAGTAACAACTTATAATCCGAAAAAGATAACGCTTGCACTCGGAAACCATATTGCAAGTGGTTTTGCTGATGACAGCTTTATTGTTATTGAGCCTGCTGGCGATGGAAACAGCTATGTGGCAGGAGCAGATGGTGAAGTCTGCGTGAGTGTGGATCCGTCATCCATCTATACCGTAAAGGTATCTGTTCTTCAGAACTCTAAAACAAATGCATATTGCAAGAAGATGTATGAGAAGATGAAGAAAAATGGTAAGGGATTTTTCCCTGTTACAGTGAAGGATCTTGTTGGCAATGAGAAATTCAGCGCATCTACAGGCTGGATTACTAAGCCCGCAAGCAAAACTTACGGAAAAGCACAGAACAATCGCGAGTGGGAGATTGTAGTAGCTGATGGTGTAGAAAGTTAGGAGGTAAAATATGGCACGATTAAAGCAGCTTGAACCAAAGAAGGAAACGATTGGAGGTCTGAATTTTTATATAAGACCTTTTCCAGCTATGGTTGCCGCAAACCTTACGGGAGATTTAGCTTCGTTGCTTACCCCGGTTCTTGCAGCACTTATGCCGCTTGTAGGCAATAGCGACAATGAAAGCGATGGAGAAGATGGAGATTTGATGGACATTGATGTAAATGATGCGGCCGCTTCCATTTCAAAGAGTATGGAAGGGTTTTCTGGTAGCAAAGTTGAATCGATGATGAAAAAATTGCTCATTACTCATAAGAATGTAGTCGTTGAACTTCCTGTAATGGATGAGGACGATGTGGAGACAGGAGAGTATTCACAGGAAATACTTGATATGGATATCGTAAATGAGATTTTTTGCGGGGATGTACAGGACATGTTCATTCTCGCTTTTTATGTTATCCGTTTGAACTTCAATGGTTTTTTCAAGAGACTCGCCGGCCCATCTGGGAAAGTAGGCGAGTCTATAGCGAAGAAGATGAGGAAGATATTGTAAAATACGGAAAACTTGACACCTCGCAATTTTCCGAGCTGGAGTTAAGAATGTACATACTGATTAAAGCTAAATTAGCTTCAATGTTTGAGTTGAAGGAATATTACACCTTAGACGAGGCATTGAAGCTATATGCTTTATATCGTATGGATATGGATATTCAGAATGGAAAGGCTGAGGAAATGAGAGAAAGGAGGGAATAGCATTGACGATAAGAGACATTGCGGTTGCATTTGGTATTGAAGTTGATCAGAAAAGTGTCAGTGCGGCAGAGAATGCCATTAAAGGTGTAAAAAATATGGCCTCAAAGCTCTTAGGCGCTATTGGAATAGGCTTTTCAATTGCCGGTATTGCAAACTTGGCGGAAGCTGCGGCAGATGCAGAGGCATTAAAATCGCAGTTTTCGCAGGTGTTTGGAGATTTAGAGCAGGACGCTTCAGACAAGCTTGATAAGATTGCTGATGATACTGGAGTAACTGTAAATAGAATGAAGGGCAGTTTTACCCAGATAGCCGCATTTGCAAAGACAACAGGAATGGAGCAGGCGGACGCATTAGATATTGCTGACAGATCCATGAAAGCCGTTGCGGATTCTGCCGCATTCTACGATAGAAGCATAGAGGATGTAACTAATTCCCTCCAGTCTTTCTTGAAAGGTAATTTTGAAAATGACGCTGCTCTTGGTCTTTCATGTACTGAGACAACGAGAAATACAGCCGCAAATGCGTTGTACGGAAAGTCGTTTAAAGACTTGTCAGAAGCGGAAAAACAGCTGACATTACTGCAGATGGTTGAGGATGCGAATAAAGCCTCTGGTGCAATAGGACAGGCGGCCAGAGAATCTGATACATGGACCAATCAGCTTGGTAATTTGAAACAGAATGTGCAGGATTTGAAAGCGGCTGCTGGAAATGCGTTCTTAAAGCCGGCAGTAATGGTATTAAAACTGCTAAATTCCCTAGTATCAAAGGCAACTGTGGGGATGAAAAAGCTGACATCAGAGACAGGAATCCTAACCAAAGCATTCAATGGTATGCATGCTTTAGTAAAAAGATTGAAGCCAGCTATTGATCGAATGATGCAGACCTTGCAGATAGGGGCTAAAAAAGGCATGGGAATGGTGAAAAATGTTATAGATAAACTTGGTGGAGTTGATAACGCTCTGAAGCTCTTGGCTATTATTGCCGGAGCTTTTTTTATTGTAATGAATTGGAGCAAAATCATATCTGGAGCAAAAGCATTTATTACATTACTTACAAAGATGAAAGGCTTATTCAGCTTGGCAAACCTAAAGACTTTGGCAATAGTGGCAGCGGTTGTTTTACTAGCGTTGATTGTTGAGGATTTCATCAATTTCCTTATGGGGAATGATTCGGTTATTGGCACGATTTTCGATAAGGCAGGCATTGGTGCAGATAATGCCCGGGAAGCCATTTTTAAAGCTTGGCAGAAAGTGAAAGAGTTCCTGCTTAATGTATGGGATTTTCTCAAACAAGCTGCCGGAATGTGGGTTGACACTGTTAAAGGATTCTTTGAGAGGCACGGAGAAAGTATAAAAGAGAACTTTATGAGAGCCTGGGGAATCATAAAAACTTTTCTGAGTGGAGTGTGGACATTCATATCACAGTTAGCGGCAACGATATTTGGTGGAACAGAAGATAGTATTGATGGTTCTACAACAAGCACAAAGGATAAACTATTGTCAGTATGGCAAGCTATTCTCGATGCTTTGTCAGCGGTTTGGGATGCTTTATATGAAGCCGGAAGTGCTGTATTCAATGCTATTGCGACTGTAATAGAAACTGTATTTGGATGGATCCAGACATTTTGGAATGCGTGGGGTTCTACAATACTTGCATGGTTTAAAGGACTGTGGGACAACTGCGGACAATTTATAAATGGATTCCTTGAAGCAATAAAAGGACTTGCGAATTTTATAAGTTCTGTATTCACAGGAAACTGGTCTGGAGCATGGGAGGCTATCAAACAGATATTCTCTGGAATATGGGATATGATTGTAGCTTTCTTACAGCAGGCATGGAACACAATATCAACAGTTCTGACTATTGGATTAGGTGCTTTGCAGGCACTTTGGAACGCAATTTGGGGTGCAATAAGTGCATTTTTCTCTGGAATATGGAATGGAATAGTTTCTTTCTTGACAGGAATATGGAATACAATAACAAGCACTATTTCAAATGCAATAAATTCTGCTTATAACACGATAGTTTCAGTATTGCAGTCCATATACAACTTTTTCAGCAGTATTTTTTCAAACATAGCTAATTCCGTAAGTTCCACATTTAATAATATAGTGAGTGGAATTAAAGGTGCTGTTGGGAATATCAAATCTGCTATTGTTGATGGATTCAATGCGGCAATCAGCTTTATAACAAGCCTTCCGTCAAAGGCGGTCCAATGGGGCGCTGATTTCATCGGGGGTTTAAAAAACGGAATTATGTCTGGTGTGCAGGGGATTGTAAATGCTGTAAAAGGTATTGGAGATAAGATCAAATCATTTCTGCATTTCTCAGTTCCGGATGAAGGACCACTAACTGATTATGAAAGTTGGATGCCTGATTTTATGGGTGGACTAGCCGAAGGTATCAGTTCAAACGAGGACACTGTTCTTGACAAAGTTAAAGGGCTTGCAGGCGGCATATCAACCCTTATGAAAGGAGCTACAGCTTCAGCTGCAACAGCAACTGGAAGTGCAGTAAATAACACAAGTAATACGACAAATGTGACACAGAACAATACCTTCAATAATTCTTACTCTGGCAGTGATGTACAGGCACAACAGAATGTATCGAAGGGTATGAAACAGTCGGCACAGGATGCCACAAGCTATATGGCTAAAGGGCTGGCATATGCAAGGTAGGTGAAAAGGAATGGCAAGAAATCTAAAACCGGTTAGCATTGCCGGAATAGAAGGGGATGCTCTTATCAGCGAGGATATCAGCTATTCTGCTGACATTCCTGAGTATCCTGTTGAAAATGGTTACAATGTATCAGACACAATTATATTAAAACCTATTCAGTTGAGCATCACTCTATATATAAGTGATAGCCCAGCTACATGGAGAAATCGCAAAGGACATAGTCCTTCTGCGGGCAGAACCAAGAAGATATGTGAGAAGTTTGAGAAATTGTATTTTCAGAGAAAATTGGTAAAGGTTGTCACTACAGACAAGATATATACCAGTATGGGAATCACATCAATGTCAATTTCTCATAGTTCGGAAATTGGGTACGCACGACAGATACAGTTTTCATTAAAGAAAGTGTATATAACCAAAAGAAAAACGGTTTACATACCTAAATATATTTTGCAGAGTGGAGAATCGAAGAAGAGCGCAGGAAAAGCGACAACGTCATCCAGTAGTTCAAAATCTTCGGGTTCTTCGACAAGCAAATCTGGAGGCTCTAATAAATCCGGAGGCTCTGGCAAGTCGAGTGGTGGAAAGAAGGGCTCTATATTATATAACATCGGAAAAAAAACAGGATTTTTGTAGGAGGTGGGTAAATGCTATATATTACAGTTCCGGATATGAACGATAGCGTATCGTCGGTGACGATTGCAGAAAAAGAGTATCTTATCCGCTTTACATACAATGGAACAGGAGATTTTTGGAGCTTTGGATTATCAGACACAGACGAAAATCCTATTATTTCTCCGACCAAGATTGTGCCTAATTTCCCACTGACACATTTTATGAATTTCACATCATTGCCAGATGGAATATTTGGTGCAATTAGTGAAGAAACAAGACTTACAAGGGAATCTTTCAATAATGGAACCGCAGAATTTGTTTTTATACCTTGGGATGAATGGGAGGATTAAAATGGCACAGGAAAATTTTATCAGAAGATATCTTATGAAGGCTGGAAAAATGGGGCATAACGGATTTCAAATCGGTCAAACTTCAACCGAGAATCCGCATGCATTGCATATAAGTTTTAGCATTGAAAAATCGACATCAGAAACTGCCAATACAGCCAAGGTACAAATATGGAATTTATCCCCTGCCAATCTCAGCATCCTCGACACGAAAGATTGCACAATTGAATTACAGGCGGGATATGCCAATCACATTGCATTGATTCTAGCAGGAAATGTAGTTACATCGTCAACTGAAATGGATGGGGCAGACAGAATGACGGAAATAGAAGTTGTCGACGGAAGGGTTGCTTTGAGAGATACATATATATCCATTTCTCGCTCTGGAAAAGTTAACAGCAAGGAGGTATTTGACCAAATTGCAGGAGAAATGGGTGTGTCGGTTGTGTATTCAAAAGGTTGCAAATTCAAAACCTTACCGCATGGATTTAGCTATGTAGGAGCAGCTAAAACAGCTTTGAAAAAGCTATGTAAGACATGTGGTCTTAAATGGTCTATTCAGAATTCGGTTTTACAGATAAGGAAACCAAATGAGGCTATAACAACTAGGGCGTATCTTTTAAGTACCGATACGGGACTTTTAGAGGTGCCTAAGCGAATAACTATATCCTCCGAAAGCGACGATTCGAGCAACGGAAAAAGCAATAGTCAGATAGGCTATGAAGTGAAATATTTTTTGAATGGAGCGATTGGAGTGAATGATTATATAAGATTGGAAAGCGACAAAGTGCGTGGATATTTTAGAGTTTACAAGCTGACGATTGACGGAGACAATCTGGAAGGTGATTGGATATGCACAGCACAGCTTTTGGAGGTGAAATAATGTTACAAGAATTTGTAGAACAGGTCGAAAAGGCTGCAAGGTCGGTAATGGAAGAAATGCATACTGCGATTCCTGGAAAAATAACGGCATTTAATGCAGGAACAGGATTTGCAACTGTAAAACCTTATGGAACATACACTACTGATTCTGGAAGAAAAATGGCATACCCAACAGTAACGGAAGTACCGGTCATTATTCCTCAAAGTCAGGTGAATGACATTTATATTGCCTTTCCAATAACAGTTGGTATGGATTGCTTGCTAATCATTTCAGAACAGGAATTGGATGCATGGATAGGTGGCGGCGAATCAGAAAACGATATTCGGTTTGACTTGACAAGTGCCATAGCAATCCCCGGATTGTCCAATAAGGGCAACGCTGCTTTGAGGGAGGCTTGCAGTAAAAAGAGTTTGATATTGCAGAATGGTGCGACAAAGGTGTCGGTGAATAAAGACAATGTGGAAATCGCAGGAAATTTAATTGTGAGTGGTGATGTAAAAGCTGGAAATATATCTCTGAAAAATCATACACATGCAGGTGTGCACGGAGACACATCAAAGGCAAAATAAAGAAGGAGGCGAGGAAGTGGATATATTGCTTGACAGTAATGGTGACTTGGCATTCAAGGGAACAGACATTGTCCTTGCCAATTCTGTTCGCCAAAAGATAAAAATTCGGCTAAAGTGGTTTTTTCAAGAATGGAGATGGGATGATGAAGCTGGTGTTCCGTATTTTGAATATCTTTTTGTGAAAAATCCAGATATAGACCAGATTAAAGAATTGGTAGAAGAACAAATTTTCAATGTAGACGAAATTACGGAAGTTAATGACGTATCTATAGAAATTGATAGTTTAAAAAGGTCGGCAGTAATCCGATACGAAGCTGTTACAGATGAAAAAACATATAAGGAAGAGGTGAAGATTGGTGACTGAATATGGAATTACAGATAAAGGATTTGAGATTAAAAGATTGGATGAAATATTGGAGGAACTTCATTCAGAACTTTCTGGAAAATTTGGATTTAACACCAGATTGGATCCTCAATCATTTCTGAATGTACTAATAACAACATACGGCGGACAAATTTCCGAGCTTTGGGAAGTGGCACAGGCCAGTTATTATGCAAAATATCCGTCTACAGCTGAAGGAGTAAGCCTTGATAATGCTGTGCAGTACGGTGGCATTCGACGAAGCCCTAATAAATACAGTTATTACACATTGCATTGTACAGGCGATGATGGAACGATTGTAAGACAGGGAGCTACAGTTGCGACAAATACAGCACCACAAGCTAAACTGGCGGCTGTTTCAGAATTTGTTATAACGAGGGAATCTTTCAACAAGGTATCAATAAGGGTATCAGCTCCTATTACAGGGGCTATATATTCTGTATCAATAAACGGTGTTCAGTACAGTTTTACAAGTGTGTCCGATGATGAATTATCAATCATTGAAGGCCTGAGTAAAGCTGTAAATCCAGATGGATATAAGGTATCTGTGAATGAAAGCAATATTACATTGGATGTGATCAGTGAATCGGCATCAAGGAGTGGAATACTTGTGCTTTCTGACAATTTAACAACAGCAAGCGTTACAACACTTGCTGATTTTGCAACTATAGATTATGGAAAACTTATATTTCCTAACGGAACGATAACAATCATGATTACAAATATTAGCGGGTTCAATGCTGTTGAGAATTTGATTGCACCTACATACGGAAGGTTACAGGAAACGGATGTAGAACTTCGACATTCATATTTGGCAAAATCGGCTATTCGCTCTACAAGGATGATAGACAGTATTTGTTCTCAGTTAATAAATAATGTTCCGAATGTAGAAAGTGCAACAGGATATGAGAACAATACGGATGATACAGACGAGGAAGGAAGACCTCCGCATAGCGTTGAAATAATAGTAGATGGCGGAGATGAAACAAGTATCGCAAGCATTATTCTGGATAAAAAAGCTGCTGGTATTCAGACGTTTGGCTCTATTACTGTTAATGTTGCAACAGAGTATGGAGACTCCATTCCTGTAAGTTTCAATAGACCGGAATACATTTATGTCTGGATGAAAGTTACATTAGATGCAGACAAAGCATATCTTCCTACAAATTATGCAAACTTGGCGATAAATTCAATTGTCAAAGATGCTTCCAAATTACAGGCAGGTGACAATATGTTGTCACAGACATTCAATGATGGGATTTATTCGGCAGTGGGCGGTGTAACTTATGTAGATATTAAATGTGCTGCCACAAAAGACAAAGAGCGTATTCCGACCAGCGATGAATACACAAAGGTAAATATAAATGTTGAAAGCAGACAGAAGATTGTGGTTGCAGATACGAGAATTGAGGTGGTGTATAGTGGACATTCTTGATAAATGGTTGGATGATTTACCGCAACAGTTTCAAGGAAAGAAATACATAGAAGCCCTTATTTCGGTGTTCGCAAAGCAATTAGAGGACTTATATAAGGTATTCGAACAGCTTGATACAGAGACAGATTTAGATAGTGCTGTTGGTATGAATTTGGATATGGTCGGAGATATTGTGACACTTACACGAAAAGAAGCTGGTGTTCTTGCAGGTATTGATGTTGAGGATCCTGTTATTAGCGATGAGAGGTACCGCCAGTTCTTAAAGTATCAGATGCTGGTTAATACAAATGAATGTACCTACCATGACCTTATGGATGGATTGGCATTATTATGGGATGTATCTCCGATTTATTACAGAGAAGATCCAGCACTTCCTGCTGTGATTATCCTCACAATGCCATTTCTTACACCAGGCGGAAAAGTTGTAACATTGGGTGAAGTTCCGATGGTAAAGCCGGCAGGTGTCAGAATTGAATTTGAGTATTATATCAAGGCTATCGTTGAGGTAGCCTTTAATTTTTGGATATCATCCTATGACGTACCGAGATGCAACACTATTGTTTGCGGCACACACCCAAAGAGAGCAACACTTGGAACTATTATTGAAGTTCGCTGTGAACAGGATGTGAATGCTTTGATAGCAGCTTTTGAATCAAGCAAAACAGGTACAATTCGGATAGGCGGAACTGCATATAATGCGACACTTGGACAATTGCTTAAAAAGGATATAGAAATTGAGATTGACAGCAACCTACAAATCGTAGACTTTCTGCAGTCTGGACAAAGTGTGGCAGGATTGAAGCCAAATAAGGCAAAGAAGGGAATGATAATTCCGAAAGATATTCTTATCGATGGAAGCACATATTTACAGAAATACAACATGCCAGCTTCTGGCCGTCAAACATCTGGCGGTGGAGTGCTGGCTGATTCTTTATCCGTGGATGTTCAGAGCGGCATACAAGCTGAGGAAAATATAATGCTTGGAACATCAACCGAGATATATGCCTCGCCAGAGCACAAAGCTGGTAAAGCATATAAAACGCTTGCTGTTTCATCATCAGAAACAGCGGCAGATGTAAATGTATTCATTGCTTCGGCTACCATCAGACGATGTGGAACCAGAAGCTGTGGAAATAAAGAACAGGAGGTAGCAAGATGGGATTCTGGGAAAAAGATTTTCTCGACAGAAGACGGCAGGAATGGATGAGCTCTATTCATAAATTCCAGTACCAAGTAAATGGAAATTGGTATGATGCCAAAATCAATAGTAAGAAAATCACAGGCAACAAGATTGTTTTTATTGTAAGTTTGCTCACCACTCCCAAGACAGCCCACACAATTACCGGAATTCGCCTTTGGGACATTACCGGTCGCATTTGTGGAGGACTGGAAGTTGCTGTTAAAAGGACGGCAAATCAGGGTGTGTTAGCTAAATTTGAATTTCCAATTTACGAGAAAGGAGATGAATAGGGATGAATGTATTACCAGAATATTTGGAAGGCAACAGAACTGGCTCATACACACCAGAACAGTGGCTTGACGAAGTAAAGGACAAAAATTCGGACGAGATTATCCAGGAGGGAACTCCAATGGATGCCGAACACTTCAATCACATGGAGCAGGGCATTCATAACAACTCACTTATGTTGGCTCTTTTGTTAGAGAATGTAAAGCATACTCAGCAAAGCGTAGAGTCTGTTGATGGTGAGGAACTTGAAGTTACATTGACCAACACAAAGGATTTCTATTTTAATAATTCTGTTAAGACTGTGGCGCTTGCGAATATGCGTAGCACATTGGATTACAGGGTTATCACAGAAGTACAAGGCAATCCTGTAAATGTTGGCGATGTGGTTGTCTATGATAAGCAGGTGAATGGCTTTAAGATTGCTTTTACAGGCAGTGCTAAAAGCGTGACTGTTCGCTGCTTTGTACAGGGAGGAGGTACGGTGTAGTGGCAAATATCATTATTCATAGTGACGAAAGAAAAGCTGAAACAAACAGAACCCTTCGGGATTATGGTATTAATCCGGAACATGCAACCAAAGCACAAAGGGATATGGCGGATTGCGTAGCCCAAAAGACAGGCGAAGCCTGCAGAGAATTAAGGAGGTATGACAGATGAAAGTCGTAGAGGTAAATGTTGGAAAGAAAATTGAGTACAGTGTATCGAAAAATAAGATTACATTTGCTGATGAACTGATGCTCAATTGCGAAAAGTTGGAGAGAGATAATGATGAATGTGTTGACATTTGCATTGCAAAGAATGGGATGATTACTTCTGGCCAGCTTGGTGAAAAGTATGCAGCTCAAATTGAGATTCCAGCAAGGCAGTATGTTGAAAAGGAAGTTCCTAATCCAGATTATGATCCTGAGGTAGAAAACAGCAGCGAAACAATTATGGAAAGAACCCCTGTTCCGTTCAATATGGCAAATGTTACGCTCAAATTATATGCAATCGAATAAGGAGGATTATTATGGGAAATTATGATCAGATGGCAGCTGCGGTAAGCGAGCTGTCAGGCGGAAAAAATGTGGTATTACTGGATGACATCGGAATGCCATCAATTTATGTAAGAATTCCAAAAGGAAAAAATTCAGAGCTTGTAAGCGGTCTTAGCGATAATGTTCATTATGCGTTTAATGTGGACAGTGTCGAGAAGACCGCTTTTTATTATTCCAAGTATCAGAATATTATTGTAAATGAAAGGGCATATTCTCTTGGACACAGAGATCCTGCAAATTCCATAAATTGGGATGCTGCAAGAAAGGCTTGCGAAAATAAAGGAGCGGGCTTTCACCTTGCAACAATGGCAGAGTGGGCTTATATTGCTCTCTGGTGCCGCAAGAATGGCACTATGCCACATGGAAACAATAATTACGGAAAAGATTCGGCTTATACACATGAACACGGCGAGGAATCTTCAAAGGATAGCGGAAAAACTGGAAGATGTTTTACCGGTTCTGGACCTGTAACATGGAACCATAACCATCACGGAGATGGCATTTGTGACTTAAACGGAAATGTATGGGAGTGGAATGCAGGCATGCGTCTTGTTGATGGAGAAATCCAGATCATTCCATACAATAATGCAGCGATGGGTAGCAAATGTGATATGTCGGCATCCTCTACTCTCTGGAAAGCAATTAAGGCGGATGGCTCGCTTGTAGAACCTGGAACAGCCGGAACATTAAAGTGGGATTGGGTATCTGGCAAAATTCAGCTTACTTCTGGTGCGATTACATATAAGACTGATAGCGGTGTCGGTGGGCCGTATAAAGACATGACACTTGCAAGTGGTCTTACTGCTCCGGAAATCGCCAAGATGTTATTGCTTTATCCGGACGAGCCTAATGGAGATTACGCAGGCGATTATCATTGGTTCAACCCTGTTGGCGAGCGTTTGCCGGTTTGCGGGGGCGACTGGATCAGTGGTGCCTTCGCTGGTGTCTTCAGCTTGCACCTCGACAATCCCCGCTCCGATGCGTACTGGAACATCGGTTTCCGCTCCGCTTTTGTTGATCTGTAATCTGTTGCACTGTAATCTGACTGAGGCTGCGATAGCAGCCTCTTATTTTATTTTTTACCTTGCAATAACGAAATACGATATAAAATAACAAATAAATCCGAAGCAGAACTATGTGTGGTAGAATGAAAAAAAATATGGTATAGAGGGACTTTATGGAGGAATTAAAGATATTACAAAAGACCTTCGATATGATGAACTATGCTTATCCTGCATTGGCACAATATCCAAAGGGCGAGAAATTCGCCCTTGTTGTGGATATAAAGAGGTGCATGGATGTTATGTTGGAGAGGATTATCGAGGCCAACAAAAAGTATTATAAGAAAACCACACTACAGGAATTAGATGTAGAAGTGGAAAAGTTAAAGGCATATGTCCGATTGTCATATAACTTAGGTTTTTTACCTCCGAAAAAATATGAACAATGGTCCGGTCTGGTAGTTGAAATTGGCAGAATGGTAGGAGGCTGGATAAAGAGTGTAAGCAAGTAGGGTACGGAATACTGCGTTTGCCGATTTGCGGGGGCAACTGGAACAATGGTGCCAACGCTGGTGTCTTCAACTTGAACCTCAACAATCCCCGCTCCAATGCGAACTGGAACATCGGTTTCCGCTCCGCTCTGCCTTCAAGTCAGATGCTGCAGACCTAATGGGTGTGCAGTCAGTACAGAGGTGTAAAGGATTCCGTCTCCTTTGCTCTCGCAAAAAAATGTAATGGGCATGAATGCCGGTAGTAGTATAAGCGAATCCCGCAATGCTCTGAAAGGAGATAATATGTCCATTAAAAATGTGTATGCTCAAATCGTATCTTTTGATAATTTGCTACAGGCTGAGAAAGATGCCCGAGCAGGAAAAAGATATGAAAATGAGCAGATTGCATTCTGGGGTAACCTGGAAGATAATATACATTCGATATCCGAAAAACTTAAATGCCATAATTATCCGCCAGACATATACCATCATTTTTATGTGTATGAGCCAAAATTGCGAAAAGTAATATTTTCTGATTACACAACAAAAGTAATTCAAAGGGCAGCATACAATGTACTCAATCCTATAGTTTGTAAAGGGATGATTAGTGATACCTATTCCTGCATAGAAGATAGAGGACAACTTAAATCTATGCAGAGATTAGCAGGGTGGGTTGATTTTGTAGAGAAAAGCGGTGAACGTTGGTACTATCTGAAAATGGATGTGGAGAAATTCTTCTATCGAATGGATCATGAGGTGCTTATGAGCATAATCCGGAAAAAGATAGGGGACAAGGAAGCGGTTAGATTCCTTGAACATTATGTGTGCCATGCTTCCAGAGCATTTGGACTTCCGCTTGGAGTAAAGTCACCACTGGAAATATCGGATAAAGAAATGCTGTGGGATGTAGGGATTGCCATAGGTGGTGGATTGTCACATATGTATGGCAATATGTATTTAAACCCTATGGACCAAATGGCGAAGAGAAAAGAGGGCATACAGTATTATATTCGTTATATGGATGATGTGATTATTTTATCGACGGACAAGGAGTTGCTACACAGGTACAAGAATATGTTTTCTGATTTTTTAGGCGATGTTCTGAAACTTCGATTAAATAATAAAACAGCAATTAGACCTGTCTCACATGGCATGGAATTTGTTGGTTATACTATTCGCCCTTTTGATGTTCGATTGAGAAAAAGTACAAGCCTTAGAATGAAAAGGCATTTGAAAACAATACAGGAGCTTTATCGTGATTATGAGATAGACCTTGATAGAGCCCGCTCCACTCTTATGAGTTATAAGGCCTTGATGGACCATTGCGACTGCAGGGCTTTGGAAAAGAAAATATTTGAGGATTTTGTTCTTACGCACAATCCGAAGGAGGCTGATACAGAAAATGGATGAAGACAATATGTTAGAACTGCTCGAACTTTATATGGATATGGTTGAAAAACAGGATGAAATCATATACCGCCTTGGAAAAATCGTAGCCAGACAGGCAACGGATATTCAGCTGTTGAAAAATGACAGGGAATTTTCGGACGATAAACTGACGGAGGATACAGCAATTGTAGATGAAGTTATCGGGCAGTATAACGATATGAAAAGCGAATTAGAGCCGTAAGGCTCTTTTTTTATGCCCTTTGGAAGGAGGTGAGAGAACAATGGAGGATCCAATTACAAGAGCTGAGTATGAAGAATACCAAAAGCGAATGGAGCAGGAAGACCACAGGCAGAACCGACGGATTGAACAGTTGGAGGAAAATACCAAGCAGATCAACGCTCTTACGGTATCAATAGAAAAACTGGCACAGAGTGTTGAAAGCATGGTCAGGGAGCAGGAGGCACAGGGGAAACGTCTCGTGTCTTTGGAAAGCAAAGACGGAGAAATGTGGAGAAAAGTCGTTGGTTATGTAATAACTGCGGTAATAGGAATTGTCCTAGGATTTGCATTTACGCAAATTGGAATGTAACTTTAGTTGAGATTATTTATAGGAGGAATCATCATGAACATGGAATTTATTATTGCTAATGCGTCACAGTTACTTGTTGTAGTTGCGGTTATCTGTACACTGATTTCTGTAATTACAGAGTTCACAAAAGAGATTGGGATTCTTAACAGAATTCCTACATCTTTGCAGGTCTTAATCCTGTCAATTATAATTTGCGTCACAGCCTTTTTTGCATATATTTCATATGCGAAAATCACCTTCGTGTGGTATTACCTCGTGGCTGTAATTTTTGCTTCATTCATTGTTGCTATTGTTTGCTGCAAAGGTTGGGAATATCTGATTACTATTTGGAAAAGGTTCTATAAGCCGGAGGATAAATGAGAACGGTGATTATGGTCTACATAATCATTGCAATTTTAGGATTCACAGCAGGAGTGATTTTGCTTTGCAGGGCAATGTATAAATCTATATCCAAAAGACACACAGAGAATACACCGGGGATAGTAATATTCCCGGTATTTCTTGTGTTAGCATCAATAGCATGGCCGCTGTGCCTAATTGCACTTTGTGTACTGACCATAAAAGAATTGGATAATGAACAAAATAACTATGATCAAAGAGATTTGTAGGAGGAACACATGAAAGAACAGGATTTTATTCAGAAAATATGTGGATATGCGATAAGTGATATGAAAGAGAACGGAATTCTCGCCTCTGTCACGATTGCTCAGGCTATTCTTGAAAGTTCCTGGGGCACATCTGAATTGGCGAAGAAAGCTAATAATTACTTCGGCATGAAATGCTCTCTGAGCAGCAACTCGTGGGGAAGTGTATGGGATAGAGTATCAAAATACACAAAAGTCACAAACGAGCAGGATGAGGCCGGAAAAATTTATACTATCAAAGCGGATTTTAGGGCATATCCAGACATAGAAATGAGCATAAAGGACCATTCAATGTATCTTGTTGGTGCTATGAATGGAACGGAACATAGATATTGTGGTATCGCAAACGAAAAAGACTACAGAAAAGCGGTTGAAATCATTAAAGCTGGAGGATATGCCACAGATATAAATTATGTGTCTAAGATTTGCTCAATCATAAAGAAATATGAATTAACACAGTATGACGAAATGGAGGAATTGAATATGGGAATTGAAATCAGAAAGCAGATTGCAACGAATAGTCCCTGCAATAAAACGGGAGATGAAATTACTGTAAAGGGCTCTATGTTACATAGTGTAGGGTGTCCGCAGCCTAAGCCGGAAGTATTTGCAAAGATTTGGGAGACTTCTACAGGAGCCTGTGTTCATGCAGTTACAGGCGCTGACGCTTATGCAATTCAGTGTTTACCTCTTTTCCCGGAGCGGAAAAAGGCTAGAAGAGGATGGCATGGAGCAAGTGGAAAGAATGGCAGTGTCAACAACACACATTTATCTCTTGAAATGACAGAGCCGGCTACAATTAAGTATGTGGGAGGGGCTACATGGATTGAGACAGGAGACGGAAGCAATACCAAGAGACATGTCCTTGCAACATATGCGAATGCAGTACAGGTATTTGCTAAATGGTGCAAGGAATTTGGGCTAAATCCATTGGAGGATGGTGTAATTATCTCACATCATGAGGGAAATCAGAGAGGTATCGCAAGCAATCATGGGGACGTTGAGCACATTTGGAACAAGTTCGGACTTACTATGGATCAGTTTAGAGAAGATGTTAAGAAAGCCATGGGAGGACAGACGATTGACACAGTGCCAGATGCACCAGTAGATAACAGCAGCGATGATACAAGTTCACAGGCTGTCAATCCTTTGAGTGGTTCTGTGAAGATTATTTACACAGGTGATGATGGACTTAATGTAAGAAAAGCACCTTGTATATTAGACAAGTATGTTGATCATGTTGAACATGCAGGCACATTCACTGTGGTTGGTATATCAGCAGATGAAAAGTGGTACAAGTTAAAGAGTGGGCTTTTTATCACAACCATACCTGAATATGTATCATTCAAAGCAACACCGGAGCAGAAGCAGCAGACAGCAGGCACAGGATATTACAGAGTAAGAAAGAACTGGGATGATGCGGACTCACAGATTGGAGCATTCAAGAATCAGAACAATGCCATTGAATTATGTAAGCAGAACAGCGGATACAAGGTATTTGATAATGATGGCAATGAGATCTATCCTTGCATCAAAGATGATGGTACTCCTTTTAAGTTCCGGGTGACAATTCCTGATCTCAGAATCAGAAAAGGACCAGGAACTACTTATGATTACTGGAAGAAAAATGGAAGTCCGGAATATACTGGTAAAAATGTATTTACAATCATTGATACAGCTGAAGGTCCGGGAGCTAAAGTCTGGGGATTATTAAAATCGGGAGAAAAAGACAGAGACAGATGGATTTCTCTTGATGAAGATTATGGAAACAGACTGTAATAGTCAAGACGGGCAGTTGCTCCATAACCTATACCGATAAGATATAACACAATTCGCTATAAAATAACAAACGACACAAAAAGATGTCAGAAAATGCTATTTTATAACGGAAGGAGCAACGACGTATGATAAGAATTTTACTATCTACAAAGCTCGGCGAAATGAAATGGAGTCAGGCGGATCTGGCCAGGGCAACCGGAATCAGACCCAACACCATCAGCGAATTGTACCATGAGTACACAGATAGGGTGAATTTGGAACACCTCGACCTAATATGCGAGGCTCTACATTGCGAACTCGATGAACTGATTGTTAGGGTGCCAAATGATTATGCGAAGATTACCCACACCAGATCCGGCTCCTTGATTTCGTCAGACAAGTAGTGCTGCAACACTGCTGTCATAGAGAAAGACGTTCAAGGACCGAACGTCTTTTTTTATACCACAATATTTATCTGCATTCAATGGTATTTCTATCCAATGAATTCTCAAATAGTGTTAAATCAAAATTGTTATCAATGTATCCCTGCCGGATGGTTTCTATGTAGGTCAAAGATGGTCTTCCGGGTGTACGCTGTTGGTTCATAATATAGACCATAGCTCTTTTCTTTTTCCCACCAATATCAACCATTACATTCTGCTTATAATAATATCGGGGATATCCTTCATATATATCTAATCTTTTCTCGTCTTCTGGTTCAATATTCCATAGTAGAACAGGAACATATGAACCATGCTTTTTGGCTATTGTTGCGTGCGAATTGGTTGCACTGCCTCTATACAAAAGTTCCCAGTTAGTTAATTGTCCAGTGCTATAAATACTCGCAGAGGGGCATCTATAAGCCATCTGCTTTAAGTTGAGATTGCTTCCGTATGCTACATACAATTTTCCCATATTATTCTCCAATCTCCCCGTTGTGCCGATAGACCAGCACTTTTTACTAAGCTGCTCGACAAGTCATTCCGGCAGCTTTTTTAAGTGGTGTCATAAGATGAAGCCTGCATGTTTTGAATTCGTCTCCATAAAGTCCAAGGCGGTGAGTGAGGATGTTTCTCATAATTGTAACTTTCTGTTCTGGTGTGTATCCATCCATTGAACGGAATACAATTTTTTCTTGTGAAGTGATAGCCCATGCTGATACCGCCAAACAAAACTGTATATAGGCCTTGATTTTTCCTGCGTGAAGTGTGCTGTTAAAAAGTCTGAATTCCACTGTACCCTTGGTGAAGAAAGAATGGAGATTTACTCCATGATATCTTGTGGAATTGTAATGCTGATGATCGATTCCACCGCAATAACCATCATTTGCTCTGCTATACCAGATTTCTTCGGCTTTTTCTTTTGTAAGATACTTATCCTTTTTCATGGCATCAAGTAGCGTTTTGTTAAGTTTGTGGCACCAGCTACTCTCACGGTCTCCGATTTGGAGTGCTTCGTAAATCAGATCCTGTCTGGCTGTCATAAAGTTAACTAATCTTCTGAGAGATACTGCTGTATGGTTTGCACCATCGACATGGATATGAATACCGCAACTGCTATGAGCCTTTGCTCCGTTCTCTCGGAGTTTTCGTATGATGTTTTGGAGAAGTTCAATGTCGGAATAATTGAGCGGCGGTGTTACAAATTCGACTCTGTATTCATCAAGAGGCTCGCTTGTATCATCGTTTCTTATTGGTGTGATAGATGAATCTCTCATAATTTTCCATTTGCGAGCTGCCTGATCAGCAATCGTGCGTGTGTGGTAGCAATTTGATTCTGGATGAGAAGGTGTTGTTCCAAGAACTCCGGCAACGAGACGAGCTGCTTTTTCTCTTGTAATACCTGTCATTTCTACTTCAACTCCGAATAATTGATTTTTTAACATATATTTATCCTCCTAAATTCTTTTTCTGTTTTATTGAACTTTTATTCTGTTTCTATGAATAGATTACCATATGTACACCAAGTGTCAATACTTTTTTCTAATATTCTGAATATTTTTTCTGGAAATGCAGAATAAAAAGTTGACAAAACAGAAAAACGAATTTATAATAAAACAGAGGTGATTATATGATTGATGAAAGATTGAAAGAGCAATACAATCAATCGGTTGTCGAGCTAAAGGAAGCTCTTAAAAGGGAGCGTATTTTTAACAGGATTTACCGAAATATGATTGCGATAATGGATAAATTAGAGAAAATTTTGCGAAAGACAGGGGGAGAAAGAAGATGATTTGCTACGATCGACTGTGGAAAACACTAATTGATAAGCACTTGAAAAAGACAGAGCTTCGGGATAAAATAGGAATCAGTAATGCCACATTAGCGAAGCTTGGTAAAAACGAACCTGTCAATCTTAAAGTTATAGATGCTATATGTCAGGAGCTTGATTGTGATGTTGAAGATGTTTTGGAGATAAAACATTAAATTTAAGGAGGCATTATGTACGTTGAACAGGATAATAAAGTGCATTTTGGCAAATCTGATTTAATTGATCCGGTTATTCCTTCTCCGTTTTGGAAAAAAACGTCTATCACAATGACGAATCCAGAGGTTCAAATTATTGCAGAAAATTGTGATAATGAAAAAAATGCACAAGCAGGTGAATCTGATAGATTAGAACATCAGCCTATATTTGATACATATACTGGTATTGACAAAAACATAAATGATGTTATTATGATGTTATTAGAGAACACAAATAAAAGTAATGAAAGTAATCACAAATAAAATTCATAAAATTAGTGGAAAAATTAACGATGAACGTACACAGAAATGCTGTTACGAAATCGAGTTTGAATAACGGATTGAAATGCCGAAAGCCTGTAATTTATGCGGGCTTCCGGCATTTGTTTTATCAAATGGCTCTAGTTTGGCTCTATTTGTGGGGAGAGTAATTGATGCAAATGTAATTATTGAGATGAATGAAAAGGAAAAAATGATATGAAGAAATGCAAACTTCTTTTACTTGATTTAGACGGAACTTTATTACAGAGTGACAAAACAATATCAACTAGAACGTTATCAGCTCTAAAAAAATGCAGGGAAAATGATATATTGATAGGTGTTTCTACCTCCAGAAGTGAGCAAAACTCTTTGGTATTTTTAAATGAATTGATGCCCGATATTTTAATATCGAGTGGAGGGGCATTAGTAAAATACAAAACAGAATATATTTATAGGGCAGAATTTTCCGAAGAAGAAACTAATGTGATGATTGACATGGCAAGAAATATTTGTGGAAATGATTGCGAAATTACGATAGATACAATAGATGCACATTATTGGAATTATAAAATAGATCCTAAGAAGTTAGATAAGAGTTGGGGAGATAGTATTTATACAGATTTTTCAGATTTTAACGAATGTTCATTAAAAATGTGTGTTGAGATATTTAATCAAGATAAGGCAGATAAGCTAGCTCGAAGTCTCTCTGATTGTGATTGTATTCGTTTCTCTGATGGATTTTGGTACAAGTTTACAAAAAAGAATGTGACGAAAGAAAACGCAATTATGAAGATTACGGAAGTATGTGGATTTAGTACAGATTCAATTATTGCATTTGGAGATGATTATGCAGATATCGGAATGCTTGAATTATGTGGAACAGGTGTTGCAATGGGGAATGCGATTGATGAGGTAAAAGAGAGAGCGGATATTGTAATTGGTTCAAATGATGAAGAGGGAATTGCGGATTTTATTGAGAATGAAATATTATAGATATGTACATGGAGAGGAAATATGGTGGAAGTAAGATTTTATGATACAGTTAATGACGAACTATTGAAATTTGCAGTAATTATCTCACAGAGTAACGGCAAGTGGGTATTTTGCAAGCATAAAGAAAGAGATACATATGAAGTGCCGGGAGGGCATAGAGAAGATGGTGAGGATATTCTTGAAACAGCCAAACGAGAACTATATGAAGAAACAGGAGCAATAACTTTTGATATTACTCCAATTTGTATATATTCTGTGACTGCACCAGATAATTTCGATGGAATGGAGACTTTTGGAAAATTATTCTTCTCAGATATATATACATTTGAAAAAGAGCTTCACAGTGAAATTGAAAAAATAGCAATTATGGATGAACTACCGATTAATTGGACTTATCCGGAAATTCAACCCAAACTGCTGGAAGAAGCAAGGAAAAGAGGATTTCTGCCCAAGAAGGAAGAAATAAAATGGCTGTTTTTTGATGTTGGCTCGACGTTGGTTGATGAAAGCAAAGTTTATGAAGACAGGATGAAAAGGATAGCGGATTTATCAGGTTTAACTTACGAGCAAATTAATAAATATGCCATGTCGTTTTATAAAGAAAACAAAAAAGGAGATTTAGAGGTAGCAAGGCAATTGGGGGTGAAATTACCTAAATGGGAATCGCAATACGAGAGGCTGTATACAGATACTAAAGATTGTTTGAAAAAGTTAAGTAGAATTTATAAAATTGGTGTAATTGCAAACCAATCATTAGGAACTTCTGAGAGATTAGAAAATCTTGGAGTACGAAAATATATTGATTTGATTATCGCATCAGCAGAAGAAGGCGTTTCAAAACCTGATAGGCGCATATTTGAAATTGCATTGGAAAGAAGCTGTTGTAAGCCAGAGAATGCAGTCATGATTGGTGACCGTATTGATAATGATATTGTACCCGCAAAACAGTTGGGTATGAAAACTATATGGGTAAAACAGGGATTAGGAAGTTTGTGGAATATAACAGATGAGAGTGAAAAAGCTGATATTGAAGTTAATAATCTATCTGATATTTTGAATTTTTTATAGGAGACCAGTTATGAAATATGCAAAGAAATTAAGAAAAGGTGATAAAGTTGCAATAGTGAGTTTATCGAGTGGAATGCTAGGTGAAGCATTTTGTAGTCATAATATTGAAATCGGTGTTAAGAGATTAAGGGAATATGGTTTAGAAACATCGTTTATGCCAAATTCGCTAAAAGGAATTGAATATTTGAAGGCTAATCCCAAAGCAAGGGCAAAAGATTTAAAAGATGCTTTTATGGATGATTCAATTGCTGGCATTATATGTGCAATAGGCGGCGATGATACTTACAGACTTTTGCCATATTTGCTAGAGGATGAGGAATTTATTGATGCAGTTCACAAGAGTCCAAAATTGTTCACGGGTTTTTCAGATACTACGATTAATCATTTGATGTTTTATAAGCTGGGACTATCTACATATTATGGACCTAATTTTATATGCGACTTAGCAGAAATCTCTGATGAAATGCTGCCATATAGTAAGAAGGCATTTGAAAGCTATATAGAAGGAAATGAATATCGTGAGATTACATCAAGTGAAATATGGTATCAGAAAAGAACTGATTTTTCAAAAGAGGCAGTTGGGACAGAGAGAATCTCACATAAAGAAGAGCATGGATTTGAGCTTTTACAAGGAAAAGACTACTTTGAGGGTAGATTGTTAGGTGGGTGTTTAGAGAGTTTATATGATATTTTGACAACAACGAGATATGAAAACGAAAAAGCAGTATGTGAAAAATATGGACTGTTTCCTGATATAGCGGAATGGAAAGAGAAGATTCTTTTTATTGAAACCTGTGAAGAAAAACCGGTGCCAGAGCAGTTTGAAAAAGAAGTTGCTATGATTAAAAAGAAGGGGGTATTTGATGTTGTCAGCGGAGTTCTGGTTGGAAAGCCACAGGATGAGGAATATTACGAAGAATATAAGGATATTCTTGTGAAGGTAGTAAATGATCCGGATTTACCGATTGTTTACAATGTGAATTTTGGACATGCAACTCCAAGATGCGTTTTGCAGTATGGTGCTATGGCTAGAGTGGATATGAAAAGGAAAATAATAAAATGTGAGGTAATGTAAATATGCTAAGATTAAGACCATACAATAAAAATGATGCAGAAATAATTATGTCGTGGATAAAGGGAGAGAATGCTTTTTATAAATGGACAGCAGGAGTTTTAGGTGAATATCCAATTTCTGCGGAGCAGTTCAATATGGTAAGTAATCTTATGGCATTTACTGCTATTGATGATAATGAGATAGTGGGATTTTTTACCATGAGAAGACCGAATGAATTTTATGAGGAATTACGGTTTGGCTTTGTAATTGTTGATTCGAAAAAACGTGGGCAGGGATATGGAAAAAATATGCTGAAATTAGGCTTAAAATATGCTAAAGAAATATTTGGTGCTAATAAAGTTTCATTAGGTGTTTTTGAGAATAATGAATCAGCTTATTATTGCTATAAGGCAATAGGTTTTGAGGATGTATCTCAAGATGAAATAGAAAAGTATACTGTAATGGGAGAAGAATGGAATTGCTTAGAATTGGAAATGAAACTATAAAATAAATTGTCGGCAGAACGAGATACATTTATGAAAGAAAAAGAGGAGTATTTGGAGAGTATTCAAAGTAAATTAAGAAAATTGTTGTTTGAAGAAATTGCATTAGAAGATGCTAGAAAGATGTATAATTAAAGCAGTGATATAAAACAACATTCACAGCAGATTTATGTGAAAAATTGAACCCAAAAAAGAGTTTGAATAATTTTTTTTTAATAAAATATAGAAGGATTTATTTTTCAATAGTAAATGAAGAAGGCTCCAGGATATTTTAAGAGATCTTCTGGGACCGTTTATTTATGTGTGGTATACTGGAATATATCTATATGAAAATTTGATTCAAAGCCTTATCCAAGTAAGATATGGAAAATCAGATGCTAAACATATATTGCAGAAGGAGAACAGTGTAATGATAGATATATATACGGAGAGGAAAGATTCAAAAGACTGGATTTTTTACAATGACTTGTACTTCAACTTGAATACAGGCAATGAAGATATGTCACAAAAAGAAATTGATTTGATTCAACAAGTGGATGAAGCGAAGCTGACACCAGACAAGCATATAGAAACAAAATATGGCTTAGGTACGATCCGAAATTTATCATCAGGCTGCAAGACATTGCTTAATATTGTGAAGCACCCCGATAAGGTGGTAAATGTTGAGGAATGTGGACCGAATGTTCTTAAAATAATTTTTACTATGGATAATATTAAGATTTATATGTCAAGACCAACGCTTTTTGATATTCCGGATGATGCCAAAATCAGATTTAATGATTCTGATATAGTTACCGGTGGCAGAGGATATAATGCTTGGTGGAGTAAGGAGTATCAAAGGAGAGAAGCAGATGATTTATAAGAATATAACATTTAAAGCAGCTCCATTTTCATATGATTTGACATTTGATGACAGGATTACTCTTGTTGGTGGAGATAGCGGTACAGGTAAAACAGTACTTTATGAAATGCTGGAAGATATAAGATTGACAGACGAATACAAAGCAATCAAGCTATTTAACTACAAATCAGATGATTTTTTAGAAGCAATCAAACAGTGTAGAGATAGTTTTATTGTGATAGATAATGCAGATTGTATGATTAATGATGATGTCAGGAGATTCATTAATTTTGAGTTGTCTAATCAGTATATGCTTTTTCTACGAAATTGTGACGGACTCAATGTATCTTATAAGAGCTTTAAGGTGCTGAAGTTTGATAATAACAGGATAACACTGGAAGAGGAGTTGTGATATGAGATATTTATGGACAGAGGATATCGGTGCAGGACTTCACTTCTAGAAATTAGTTAATCAGCTTTTTTTGACAATGAACTTGTAGTTGAGAGTAAATGGAGCAATCAGGGTTTACTGGATGCATTAATAGACTTGGAGACTGAAGATGGAGATGAATACTTCGTTGCGTTTGATTATGTGGTTGATAATCAGGACATGCTGTCAAATGTAAAGTGGGGCAAATATATAATAGGTGATTTGTTTGAAGGATAGAGACAGCAAAGCTTCCTTATAAAGCAGATGAATTGCCAAAGAAGAAGCTTTCTAAAGCGTGAGAGACGCTTAAAGAGTTTTCTGAAAAACGAATATTTCAAAGTTAGTCTCAACGAAGTCTCACGAGATTTGAGACTAAGTGAGACTCTATGATATAGCAAAATGTGATAAAATCCGGATTTACAGGTGAATTATAAAGTTGTAGTCTCAAGACAGTCTCATTTTTGAAATTGTTTGCTGAGACTAACATGAGACTGAGGAGATTCAAAATCATGGACATAAGTAAAAAAGATTGGAAGCTATTTCGAGAAAGATTATCAGGCTGGCAGGAAAATTATATGGAAGGTCTTGTTAAAGAGTATGCAAATTTTCTGAATGATGATAAAAAGCCTGCATCAGAGAAATTCTGGGAACTTGAAAAACGGATAAAAGAAGATAAGCGTCATCCGGGAGTTATCATGGAGATGAGTAAGTCAGAGGTGATATGGGATATCGTTCGTCTTATTAGATTGAAAGTAATTACATATGATGATTTATCAGACTTTAGTGATGAATTACAGCTGGAAGTGAAGAGAATACTTGAAATGAGCAGGTGATACATATGGAGATTGGTGCAACAAAGGCAGTTCAAGATCGACTAAAAACCACAAAGATTGCAGAAAGCAAAGGTGTTTCACTTGTGTTCTGCTGGGACACACATTTGACGAAAATAAAAGGAAGAAATGTCTTGTTTATTGTAAATGCCAGTAATCGTTATACAATAGCAATGACAGATATTGAACCAAGAAACTGGAATTACTATGCAATGTATATCAGCCGCGTGATCCATGGCGTGATGCAGGAAATGGGATATTCTGAAGAACAGATAGCACAATATTTTAAAATGTCAGGCGATATGATTGTGACAAAGACACATGGGAAGAAATCGGTTGGCGGCATTAATAGAATGGTAACGGATGCGCAGTATTTTGATAAGAAACTGGAGAAAGATACAAAATATCAGTGGGAACTGAGTGAGTATCTTAACAGAGATATTTGTCAGCCAGAGGGATTCGATGCATATGGATATCCAAGTGAACTCTTTAAATTAGACATGGAACGATTAGGAATTATTCCTAAGAGAAAGCCTGCAAAGGTAATTGATTTTACCAGGTACATAGATACTAATCGCAGTTCTAACCATTAGCGCAAAAGAATTGTTAAAACAATTGTTTGGGCATAAGAAGTTAGTTTGCAATGACGAAAAGCAAGATGTATAAAATAATTCGTCGCTAAAAAAGTGACGAAAAAAGCGACGGAAAAGGAGAACATTTATGAGCATAACATTTGAAATAGTCAAATTTAAAAAGCCAACAAAAGATGATTTGTCTAATTTACATATGTTTAATCCTTATGGTTCTATTCCAATATTAGATGATGATGGCGATAGCACGGGATGGAATATTTATATGTTCAGGGTCGATGATAAGGATATACAGAATATTATAAATAGCAGTTATGCAGTCAAAATGGAACTCCCAGAATGCATTACAGATTATGATAGTTTTTTTGAAGATTTGGGATTCCCTAAAGAGGCAGTAAGGAATGGAGATGTTCGCATTATAAAATCCAATTCCAGATATATTACTATTTCTTATGGTGATAAATCAAAGGAGATAGAAAAAAGCAGGCTTGAAAAATATAAGGTGATGGTTCAAACAAAATGTGTTGTTTTGAAGATTAAGGCTTTATGGAACAGCAGTGAAAATAATCTATATGGTATAGATAAAAAGAAAGCTATAAAGTGTATACCAGATATTGAAAATTATGAATATGTTCCAGTTAATAATAGTATGCTGGCAAAAGCAGAAATTCCCTTCTTGATATTTGAAAGAAACCGGGGAAAATGTTTTATAGAGATGTATTGATAGAATCTAGAGAAAGGAATGCTTTTATGAGCAAAGAATTACAGATAAGAAATAGCACTGTTGATTTCTTGGTTTTCACACGAGATGCAGGAGAAGACGGAATAGAAGTTAGGGTTCAGAATGGCGATGTATGGCTTACGCAGAAGGCAATTTCACAGCTTTTTGATGTAGATAGAAGTGTGGTTACAAAACATCTGAGCAACATTTTTAAAGAGGGAGAATTAGATGAAAATTCAACTTGTGCAAATTTTGCACAAGTTGCCGACAATGGAAAAACATACAAATATAAATTTTATTCGTTAGCAGCTATTATTGCTGTGGGATATCGCATTAATTCAGAACGGGCAACACAGTTCAGGACATGGGCAACCAAAGTGTTGGATACATTTACAAAGCAGGGTTATGTTCTTGATAAAAGCAGATTGATTAATGGACAGATTTTCGACGAAGATTATTTTGAGCATCTTATTGCTGAGATTCAGGAAATTAGAGCAAGTGAGAGAAGATTTTACCAAAAAATCACAGATATATATGCAACAGCAGTTGATTATGATAAGAATTCACAGGTGACAAGAGAGTTTTATGCAACAGTTCAGAATAAGATGCATTATGCAGTTCATGGTAATACAGCAGCAGAAGTGATAGTGGCAAGAGCTGATCATAATAAGAAACATATGGGACTTAAATCATGGAAAAATGCGCCTGATGGTAAAATAGTAAAAACAGATGTGTCAATTGCAAAAAACTACTTAGGAAAAGAAGAACTTGCAGAATTAAATGAGATTGTGACAATGTATCTTGATTATGCAACAAGACAGGCACGAAGACATATTCCTATGACTATGGAAGATTGGAAAACAAAGCTTGACGCATTTCTTAGATTTAATGATGCAGAAGTACTTCAGGATAAAGGGAAAGTAACAGCAGCTATTGCAAAGGAATTTGCAGAAAGCGAATTTGAGAAATACAGAGTTATACAGGATTCACTATATGAAAGTGATTTTGATAAATTGATGAATGATATGGAAAAGGATGATGCTATCCATTAGTACCACAAAATTTCTTATTGCAGAATTAGCGGTTGCAGATTATAATTTTCGTAGGTGGACAAGCAAACCGATAGAATATTATTCTGTGAATAAAACACAAACCTGCAAGCCACCGGAACTACACACAATAATGAAAGAATGTAATGGTACTGGATTGGTGCTAAAAATGTGTGGAATGAAAAATAATGAGTAGAAAAGATGTGGACTATCAATACAAGAATGTATAGATAACCATATTAAAACAACCAGAATCAAACCAAACTTTGCGAGTTTGAGTAACGTATAAAGTACGGGAGCCCGCTATTTAAGCGGACTCCCGTTTTGCGTGCTTGCAAAATGCTTGCAAAATGCTTGCAGAAATACAATGACAGAAAATGAGGACTTAAAATGGTCATTACGGAACTAAGTTTAGTAGAGTATTATGATAAAATAATTCCGAGAGCAAAAAGAAAAAATTACAAATGGGTTATTTCGGTGATAGCGCGTCATGCTGATGCTAAGGAGTTATATCAGCATATTGAAGAAGATTGGGCATCAATTAATGATTTGACATATGACAATGTTTTGTTTGTATTTTCACTTGGAGCTAGTTTGGAAAATAATTCTTTCTTTCATACGGAAGGACAAGAAAATTATGTAGGCACAATGTGTCCTTACGTTGAAACTATTAATGAAGAACGAATAGCAAATAGAAAAGAAGATTTTTATATTCATACATATGGAGCAGCTGATATAGATTGGAAACAAAAGCATTCTCAGTCGGTTACTGAATTTATAAGGAAGTATGATATTAGAGAAGAACAACTTCCGGTTTTATTCATTTGGAATTTAGAAAGAAATTGTTATAGTGTTGTTTCATTAAATCACAGTGAAGATATGTACTCGTTTTTAAAGCAACGTGTATTGGAACAAGAGAACTTAATGAAGCAGAAACAAAAACTTGAAGAGAAACTGTTACCTTTCAAGCAGGAGCGAATGTATTTTGAATTGTATGATTTCTTGAATGAGAGAGCGTGTAGACTTGGATGTAGTGAAAAAGAGGCTATACAGTCAGTTTTGTTTGGGCAAAGTACATATTTAGAGAAAAAAGACCAGATTCAAGATAAAGAAATAAGAAAAGATTTAAAAAAAATAGGACAATGGAAAAAACAATTCTTTACAAATCCATCGGATATACCACAAATAAAAAATCATGTTAAAGAGATGTTAGAAAAAAAGATGGGAATAGAATATAGAATTGATTCTATATGGGAGAAAATCGGCAATAAGGGTGAAATGGTTACATTAACGAATGATATTGTAAAGGATGTTATATTAGTTTGTGCAAAACTTATCTCTAATGAGATTTATTATGATGCATCAGAAGATAGAAGGAACACATATGTAAGAGATCTGTTAGATGAAAAGGGATATGTAGTAAGAGATCAAACAAGACATGGATTATCGCCACAAGGAAAGGATGCAGGAAAAGTTGACATTTCTATTTTTAAAGAGGGAAAGACATACACACTTATAGAAGCACTGAATTTATCCTGTTTAAGTAAAAAATATATAGACACACATCTAGATAAGATATTTGATTATGATGTTTTGGGAAATGATATCAATATAATTTTAAACTATGTTACAGTTAGTGATTTTGATAAATTTATTACTAATTATATTACTTATATGAAAGAACGTAAGTGGCGTTCCCCGATGGTTGATTTAGATGAAAAATGTAAAGAGTATAAAATTCTGTATTCAAGCATAAGAGTAGTAAAAACAACTCATAAAAGAAATGGGAAGAATACAATTTTATATCACATATGCGCTTTAATTAATGGTGCTAAATAATAATGGAATTATTTAATGTTTGTAACCCACAGGAACGCTTTAGTGAGCAACAGGCTAGACGTACATTGGAAAAAATGCAAAAGGAATACATTATAAAATTAGCTAATGGGGGCCGGTATGCGAAGTATACACTAATTTAACTTGTTGTTTTAACTCGGCTATGCCGAATTAAATGCCGAGTTAAAAGATAAAGTATCCAAAATGCCTTGAAATACGTGACTTTGCAATGTACTTGTTTAACTTGTCAGTGTCGAGATAGATGCCGAGTTAAAAATTATACTCAAATGGTATTGGAGGAAATTGAAATATGGTAAACTTAATTGCTTTTGATACAGAGAAAGAATTATGCGAATTAACAGGTTTGACGGAGTCTGAGCTGTGGGAAAAGGATTTATTCTCGATGATTGGGATATTGGGTTTCAATCAGATATTAAATTACATAGAACTCCGACGGCTGATGATATTCAGGATGGTTATGAGGAAGATGAATTGATTGACGATTATGATTTGCCGGCACATTGGCTAATGATGCAGATGAACAATTTTTGCGTTGGCGCTAATTACGTGTTTTTGAATGGAAAGCATTATTATACAGTTCATCACTCGTAAGTCGTTTTTTCTCAAAAATTCGATAATACAACAGCAGGAGGTACACATGAAAGTAAAATTACAAGAAGTTCTCGAGGCACTTGATGGTGTCGGAATGGATATGGAATATTATTATGACACGAAAAATGAAGAAATCCTGATGATATTTGATGGTATGGTTAATGGAGAAACGGATCCTGATTTGATAGAAGATATCGAAGAGGGTTTTATTGAAGATTATATCCCGTTGCCACGGCAGTATGATATGAATGAATATCGGATGATGGAAGAATTTATTTATGACTTACCGGCTGGAAGAGCACAGGACGCATTGGATGTAGCAATTAGAGGCAAGGGTGCATTCCGTAGATTTAAGGATAGGCTGTACGATTTTGACCTTCAGGAGAAATGGTATAAGTACAGGGATGATTGCTATGAGCAAATAGCAAGAGACTGGTGTGAACGGTTCGGGATAGAGATAGAGGAATAGGTATGGCTGGGACAAATGATATTTTAGAAGTTGCGAAGATGATAATTAACGCATCGATAAAGTGCAATACGGTTCGAGGATTTATTGGCTGGCACAGTTGCGATAATATTTGCATGGATATGCATGATGTATTGGATATGTGCGAAGATGCTTTTAAGCGGGAAAGATATCAGGAATCTCTTGAGGCAGATACATATGTGCTTGTTTCGGGCGTGAAATTGGCTTCTTGTGCAGATAGCAGTTCCGGTATGCTGACGGATGTAATAATGCGTGCATTTGAACTAATAGATTTATCTACACAGACAATTGCCAAACTGGATGCAGCAATGAGAAAACATGCGCTGTCATTGATTATAAAGGAAGCAAAGAAAAAAGCATTTGACGGCTGGGACTCATGGCGCTATGAATTATTGGGAAAGGCGGTTTGTTTGTGTGATGAGAAGTTGGCAGTAAAATTGGAAAAGCTTTTGGATGTATTCTTAGAAGATATTGAGAATGATTATACGCCGGAATACAAAAGGCAGGAAGATACAATTTTACGTTATAAATTGCATCGACATTTAAAGGGGGCAGACGCAGTTAAGGACGAGTTATATGCAAATCTACATATAAGAGAAATACGCATAATTGCAGTTAAAGATGCAACAGATGCGAGGAATTATAACGAAGCAGAAAAGTTGTGCCTTGAACAGATAAAGAAAGAGGACGGTCGCTTTTACAGAAACATTCCGGAGGATTGGAATAATATACTGTTTGATGTTTATGTGCAGTCAGGCATAACAGATAAACAGATTGAGCAGGCAAAGAAAATATTGTTCCTGGGGAATGCAGGATTCTGGGATGTTTTAAAGCGGCTGTACCAAAGCTTGGGAACATGGGAAAGTCAGAAGCCAATTATACTTAAAGAATTAAAGCAATGCAAATATTCAGTATGTTATCGGTCTGTATTGGTTGAGGAAAACGAAAAGAAGTTGCTATTAGAAGCCGTTACAGAAAATCCATATAATTTGTTCTATTATGCTCAATTTCTTGTAATGGATTATCCGAATGAAATTTATGAATTGTGTGCAAATTACATAAGAGAACAATGTGCGCAGGCAACAGATAGAAGATTATATAAGAAAGTATGTAAGGACTTATTACAGTTGATTAAGTGGAAAGGAAATGCTACTGCCAAGCTGCTTGTGGATGAATTTAAGGCAACGTATCCTAGAAGAAGTGCGTTATTGGACGAGCTGCAAAAGGTAGAGAGGAAATTGTAAGTGTTACTTGGCTGTTGCATTATTTGCAATACCCACTGAAAGCCATCGGAACCCACTATGTTTCTTGGTACTAACAACAACAGAGAAAAAGGATTCTCCACATAATAAATGTCAAAAGAAACATTGTAGATTTGAAAATTGAGGCGTTTGGTACTGTTATTTTACTGTTGTTTTTTGCAAGTGGCTTTGCAGTGCTGGCAGTGATGCGGATATGCATTGTTTTATAAGGATTTCAGTATAAGTGAAAATGTTTCTTGTAATTTACCCAAATGGATTCTATAATAAAATCGTGGTTGGAAAGGGATTATGAACTTATTGCTTTGGGTAGTGTCAATTGGCACGCCAAATCAGGGAAAAAAGAGGTAAAGAATCATTTTCAAGCCAACGGAACCATTTATAATGATAAAAAATCGTTCATAAATGATCGAAAGCTGAGTCGAAAATTGCGGTACTAAAATGGTACTACATTCGATTTGAACGAAATAGAATAGGAACAAAAACACATATTTGCAATACAAATATGTATAGAAAATCAATGAAAAACAATATCATTCACATCAAACTTTGCGAGTTTGAGTAGATATTTTTGTACATTTATAGTCCGCGAAGCCAGTAAAATCAAGGCTTTGCGGACTTCGTGCTTCTAAGGTGGTAATAAAATGGTAATGTTTTTAGAGCCGAAACTGAAATTTCATTCTACAAAATTTGCGATAGGCGAATGAAATAGATAGAATGTTACCAAAGGACATTGCAAAGTATTTGTGGTAATGGTGGAAAAATTTAGCTATTGGAGATTGTGCTTAAAGTATGCCTGCAAAGGGATATATGTCAGCCCGAAGGATTTGATGCGTATGGGCATCCATTCGAGTTATTTCATCTGGATATGGAAAGGATAGGTATAGTGCCAAAGAGGGCGCCCGCTAAGATAATAGATTTTCGGGCACACATAGAGAATAAACATACTATCGATTAGTCTGATGAAAAATAGCAGAAACATTTGACGTGACATATGAGGAATCTTTCGCGTTTAGTGGCGGAATCAGTATTGATTAAGACATAAAGAAATTGGTAATAAGGAGAGATGGAATATTATGGCAAACGAAGAGATAGCTAGTCAGGTGTTGGATTATTGGTTTGCGATTGAGTTCTTGGGGCAGGACTCTTATGATGTATGTACTGAAGAATCCAAACTTGTTCGAGCATTAAAAACATTTAAAAAAGCTGATCAGTCTACAAAGAATAAGCGTAGGCAAATCTCTGTTTTTGAACTTGTAAATAGCGAATCTGACATATATTCTCAAATTGTGAATCAAGCAAAGGAATGTGATATGACGATTTGGGGAAATCTGACATTCTATATTGGCAGGGTGTCTAGACAGGCGTGCATAGAAAAACTTGCTCAGGAACTTGGTGCAAAGCTAGAGCAGGAGGAGAGAAATTCAGAGTATATACCAATACTTAGTTTTCAGTGCACTACGAACGGAGCTTATGTAGAACATTCACTTTCTCTCTCTACTGTTATATGGGCAATATCTCAGGTAGAAGGAAAACAAAACGGAAAACTATCTGATCTGTTATCAAGTAGGGCGTATTCTGATACGATAGAACAGTTGGAAAGGGAGTTCTTTGAATCAGATAATTTCAACGAACAAGAGGCTATAGAGGAGGCGTCTGTTAAGGTGAATTCGGAAGGTATGCCAGTTTTTGCTGATGATGCTATAGTAGCTTCGAAAATTATGAGTATACATTCTGAAATTGTTAAAATGTATGGAAAATTTTTCCCGGAGAATGTGATTGAGGAAAGAAATGGTTTTAAATATCAGTTGTTTAAGAATTCAAAAGCTAAAGATAAATACGACGATGATAATTATATGGGATTGAGCCATGATTTCTTTTCTAATGATCTGAAGATGGTCAAAGAATCCATAGAAGCAGGAAAAGATGATTTTTCAACAGGTATGTTGTCTAACCTAATTGATTATATCTGTGCACCTCATGATGTCTTAGAAGAAAGACAACGTCATGATTTCGTCAGACCTAAAGATAAAGAGGTATTTTATAAGGAAATAGCCGAAATTCTCAACATGGAGAATGCTCCTCTTGGTAAATGGCCGTCCAGGTATATGCCTGCGTTAATGCAGCAGATTGCTATAAATATAGCAATATCAAACCGGCAGAGAGGAATATTTGAAGAAAGTGGGAATGTTTTTTCTGTGAATGGTCCGCCCGGAACTGGTAAGACGACACTATTAAAAGAGATTATTGCAAATAATATTGTTGAAAAGGCCAGAGCTCTCAGCCAATACGATACACCGGATGATGCCTTTGAAGGTGTGAAGTTTGTGTGTGGCGAATTGAATGGGGCGTATGCACAGTATTATCCGAAGTGGTTTAGGTTCAAAGATGAACATATTGCTGACTTTGGAGTGCTTGTTACATCCAGCAATAATACGGCTGTAGAAAATATAACAAAGGAACTCCCTCTTGAAAAAGGGATTCTTGATAATTTAAAAATTGTTTCTGACGGAAATATGCCAGATAGTCCGGAGAAGGCTCAACAATTAAGAACGATCTGTAAGATGTTTTCTACTTCTGAAACAGAGAAAAAATTAAACGTTTATCAAAAAGATACTAAGCGACAGGGTGAATACCCAGAGATATATTTCACTGGGTATGCAAAGAAATTTTTTGGAAATGCAGAAAAGGATGCAGATGCATGGGGAATGGTTGCTGCTCCACTTGGTAAAAAATCTAACATAAGTGGTTTTTACTATGATGTTCTGAATCCAATTTTGCAGGACTTCATGATAAAAAATGCTGACATTGAAGACAGAATTCCTGAATATAGAAAAGCCAGAGATGCGTTTTCTAAACAACTGGAAGTAGTTAGTTCTCTTCAAAGTCAACTAAAAAGTTACGGCGATATTTCTCTTAAAGCACATCAGTTATGTGCTTCTTTTGAGCAAATACGAGCTAAAAATATTTCTTTGATTATTTGTTGTGATGAGGAAATTAAGTCTTTTGAAAATCAGATAGTTTATACAAATACTGAAATAAAAAAAGAAGAAGACAATCTCAGTAACTTTACAACATTATATTCAGAAGCTGATTTCAAATTAAAAGAGTCTGAGAAAAGGATGAAAGATTTGTCAGAACAGGAAATTAGTTATAAGAAACAAGCTTTAGATGTGGAAAATTCTGTCGGTTTCTTTACAAAAATTTTTAGAAAAAGCAAATATCAATCTGCGCTTGATTTGGCTGAATGCTTTAGATTGAAGGCACAAGAATGCACGATTGCTGTTAATCAAGCCTCACATAAAATTGGCGTAGAAAGAGCGCAAGTCGAAAAATACCGTATTGATAAAGATAATGCTTTACAACGATTACATGAGTCAAAGGAAAGACTCAAAAAGCTAGAGGGAAATAAGTCTACTACTCAGATGAGAATTCTTCGGTTGAAGGGAGAAATTAATAATGCACAAGTCAGAGCTGAAGCAGCCAAGTCAGAATGCGAAAGAGACTTAAGGGAATATCTTAGTGCTGGAGATATGAAGACAGGCAAAGTTCTGGATGATACATTTATTGAGGATGTTCTTTCTAAGAATGATAAAGTATCTACTAAAGCGCAGATTTCTAATCCATGGTCTACGGAAGAATTTAATCGAGAAAGGGAAAAATTATTTTATCTAGCCCTTCAAATGACAAAGGAGTTTGTCCTAAGTTCTAAGTCGTGCAGAACAAATTTGTGTATTTTAGGTCAATATTGGGGGTTTAGAACAGAAAATGATACAGATAGAATCAAATTCCATAAGCAGGATAGAGAAGCGATGATAGCCTCATTATTCCAGACATTGTTCTTGATTACACCGGTTATATCTTCTACGTTTGCTTCCGTTGGAAGATTATTAAGAGATATGAAAACACCGGGGTGCATAGGCACACTTGTAATAGATGAGGCAGGGCAGGCTCAACCGCAGATGGCTGTTGGTGCATTATACAGAGCGAGGAAAGCTATAATAGTAGGCGATCCAAAGCAAGTGGAGCCAGTGGTAACAGATGATCTTAAGCTCTTGAAAGAGGCGTATTCAGAACCTGTATTTGCAAACTATAAAAACAAGTCATTATCGGTACAAAGCTGTGCGGATATAATGAATCCTTTTGGTACTTCCTATGATAACGGAACGGATTATCCTGATTGGGTTGGATGTCCGCTGCTTGTACATAGAAGGTGTATTTCTCCTATGTATGAAATATCGAATCGTATTTCATACAATGGAATTATGAAGCAACAAACCTTGCCACCATCAGATGGTAAGGTTGAGTCTTTTATTTACGAAAAATCGCAGTGGATAAATGTAACTGGGGTTGAAAACGGACATGGAGATCATTATGTAGCTGAACAAGGTAATGTTGTCTGCGAAATGGTAAATGTTTCTTTCCAGAAGGCAATTAAGATATCAAAAATGCAGGTTGACACCAAGCCAAGTCTCTATATTATCACTCCTTTTACTACTGTGGTGAGTGGATTACGGAAGGCAATTGGTACATATGCAACTAGAAACAAAAACTCTGCTTTAGGGGTTAGTACATCTCTTGATGAATGGTTATATGATAATATTGGTACAGTTCATAAATTTCAGGGAAAAGAGGCAAACGAGGTGATTTTTGTTCTCGGATGTGATGAGTCGCAGAAAAATAGATATGCTGTAAAAGGTTTCGTAAATAGCAATATCGTTAACGTGGCGGCTACCAGGGCAAAATATAGGTTTTACATGGTAGGGGATCAAAAGGTTTGGGGAAAAAATGAATATGTTAACGAAGCCAAGTCTATTATGGATAGGTTACTTATAGAGGATGCGGAAGAAAATAATTAAGCTCTCCTGAGTCACATTGATCAATTTCTAGAACATCATTATATCTGTTTCTCAAACAGGAAAGAGCCAAGATAGAGAATTAGAATGTGAGTTAGGAATAAGTTGATTCCATGTTTTAGATAGGGATGAATTTACTTTTACAAATGAGGCGGAGAGGTTGCTCTATCCAGAAAAATTCTTGTTGCTGAATCATTATTTTTAACGTAAGCGATGAATAACATACCGTTCCAAATTTAATTGAAGATTTGGGATAATAC